>OCJS01000072.1_pt1 | contig 83360 bp, 63 predicted proteins | sample 1480871 | NCBI WGS metagenome assembly OCJS01 (sample SAMN05301496, study PRJEB22388) | human gut metagenome | isolation source: Infant 2 DOL 18 gut | host: Homo sapiens | place: USA: Pittsburgh, Magee-Womens Hospital of UPMC | collected 2013/2014
AGCGCCGATGGTACTGCACGAGGGATCGTGTGGGAGAGTAGGACGCCGCCGGAATCTTATTTGTGTGCGTGTGGAGACAAGGATCATCCTTGTCTCCACACGCTCTTTCTGTATACCCACACACCCAACAGCCGGGGGCGATGACACCAATCAACCCCCGGCCCCGTGCCGTCTATTCACAACCACCCACACCAACGCAGATCTGTTTTCGGTTTCCCCTTAGGCGCTAGGTAAATACGGACAGAGCGGACATAGCACTGAGGAGATTGTTCATCCTCAAGACGCCCTCCCGTAATTGATGCCGTTTCCTCCAGAAGCGGGCTTTCTGCCTTCAAAACACGGGGTCAGGGTCTCTCGGCCGAGGCGGTAGCAGCGCTGAGTCGAACTCAAGAACATGGGCCTTGAAGGCGACATGCATCCTCGGGAAAACTGACCGCAGTGCTTCCTTCCCCCGGCAACCGGGACCTGGACTCGCGTCCTCACCACGCTCGCGTACCGGCACATCGCCCCACTCGTGAGGTGCGGAGAAGCCGAGAGTGGCAAATGCATGGGTGGCGGCTGAGGTCCAGAGCCTGGGGCAGGAATGTCCCGACGAGAAAGTGAGGATACAAAGCGTGGCCCCTCTCTGTGAGAAGGGCCACGTCAGTTTTGGAGGAGGACGTCAGCAGGTAGTCGGGATGAAGCTGGAGTTCCTGATCATGTAGGCAACGACCCTGCCGCCGTTGAATAGGTAGTCGACTTCCTTGCCATCGCTGGAGAACGCAAGGGCCTTCTCGTATCCCATTCCATGGAAGTCCGAGGTGACGTCGGTCAGCTTGAGCTTGGAGTAGTCGGACCGCAGCTGTGCCTCGGTGATGCCGATCCGCGCACCGTTAGAGCTGGCGTTAGTACCACCAACGAACAGGTAGGCCTGGACATCGTCTCCGCTCGTCCATACTCCGCCGAGGAAGCCGTTGTAACGCGCATACACCGGGGTGTTGCGGGTACATACTCCGCTGATGCCGTCCGGGATGACATGGATCGTACCGGCGAGTTCCGCGGTGGACTTGTCTAGGTTAAGAGGCCCGACACCTGCCATATCGCCGAGTCGGATTGAGCCCTTCTTCGCCATGTCGTAGACGATTGCCGCATCGCACTGCTTGCTGCTCATGACCTGGCTGGCAGCGACAGCAGCCTTGTCTCCCAGCACTTTGAGCATGGCATCGCAGTCATTGTCGTCAGCAATGACCCCGCCTTGGGGGAGAGGCTCCCAATGCCCTCCGTTCTTCCTCATGACGAGGTGGCCGCCATTAGGGCCGGCCGACTTGCCGTTGATGTTGAAATTGGGTGCATACGCCACAGCGGCGTTCTGACCGTCGGCGGCCAAGGAGACCCACTGGACCTGGGCGTCGGGCGCGTTGAAGAGCTGTCGCACGAGATCCGGCGTCGGCGTGACCGAGGCATTGTTCGGAACGCTCGGCTTCGGTGCGGCTGGTGTTGATGCTGTCGATGAAGCGGTCGCCGTCGACGTCGAGGTAACCGTCACCTCTGGGGTCGGGGTGTGGGAGGCTGACGCGGCAGGCTTGGAGGCCGGCGCGGGGACTGCCTTCGTCGCATCATCATTCTTGGGCTTGAGGAAGTAGAAGAGGCCAACTCCCAGAGCCACGACGAGGATTGCGGCGACGGCAACGATCCAGTACTGGCTCTTACGTTTCGGTTGGGGCCCATCGCTGAAGGGGATGCCGCCTATCGACTCATTAACGTCTGGGCGATCAGCGGCAGTCGCACCCGCCAGTCCTGCGGACCCGTCAGGCAGGTACTCGGCGGCCTGTTTACCGTCGCCCAGCTGTTGCTGTTCCTGGGGATATGTGCCATCCCAGTTTCCCGTTGGCTCAGTGCCCGCCCAGCCTTGCTGGTCTTGATTGGGATCCCAGCCCTGCGGATTCTGATTGGCGTCCGAATCCTGCTGCTCGTCCCACCCCGGCTGGTTTTGGGACTCCTGCCATCCCTGTTGGCTGTATTGATCAGCGGTCCATGCCTGTTGGGCGGGTTGGCCTTCCCAGCTTTCCTGACTGGGCTGCTGTTCCCAGTCTTGCTGGGGGTACTGGTTGGGGTCCCATCCCTGCTGGGAAAGATCTCCCACCCAGCCTTGCTGGCCGGGCTGCTGATCCCAGTCTTGCTGGGGGTATTGGTTCGGGTCCCAGCCTTGCTGGGGGTACTGGTTCGGGTCCCAGCCCTGCTGGGAAGGATCTCCCACCCAGCCCTGTTGGCCGGGCTGCTGTTCCCAACCTTGCTGCGGGTACTGGGCATTCCAGCCGTCATACTGACCTGTCTGAGGACTCCACTCTGGCGCGTTACCGCCCTGCGGATACTGGTTCCAGTCCTGCGGGTACTGGCCGTTCGGGAAGTCACCCTGCTGCGGATACTGCTGATCGGCGTAGGGGGTTTGCGAACCGTCCGGCTCGGCAGGGATCTGTTGTGTCGCGTCGTTGTTTTCTGGCAGCTCCTGGGTGGGTTCATGGCCCTGCCCCTCAGCAGAGCCTGAATCGGACTGCTCAGGGATCAGCCCTGTCTCATTGTCGTCAGAGTGGGCATCGTCGGGGTGATTCCCCTTGTCGAATCCATCGTCAGCCACGATTCATTCTCCCTCTCAGCGTGTCAGTGAATGCGCCAGTTTGACGTTGATGACATGGCGAGCAGCGTCACTGAGACGCTTCTTGCCCGACGAGGACGCCGCCATCGACGTCAACGCCTGAATCATGGGGCCTGCCAGGCCAGGATCGGCAGTAATCGCCAGGTCACCGCCAGCAGACACGAATTTGCTTGCACGGCGTCCACCGTCGACCGAGAACACCGACACTGAGCTACCCAGGTCATCTGAAACGATGAGGCCCTGGTATCCGAAGTCGCCGCGAAGCATGTCGGTCATAACCTTCGACGAGAACAACGCGAGAGTTCCTGGATCGATCTTCGAGTAGGTCGCGGAGGCGATCATGACCGCTTCAGACCCAGCATTGAATGCCATTCGGAACGATTCGAGATACGGGTCATGGCGAATTGTCTTGTGGTCGGTAATTCCGTCAGCTTTGAAATCCGTGTCCTCGGCGATGCGCCCAATTCCGGGGAAATGCTTAGCCGTCGGGATGATCCCGGCCTTGCGATGCCCCGCAATAACGGAGGCCGCGTACCGGCCACACGTCTGAGGATCGGTGCCGAACCCACGATGGTGCTTGGCGATCGGCTTGTTCTTGACGCCAAGTTCAGGATCGATGACGTCAGCGACGGGGGAGAAGATCATGTGGACGCCGAGGTCGGCGAGTTGGCGGGCACCTCTCATCACCACCGACTGAGCTTTGGCCGGGGACATCCGGGCCAGAGCTTCCTGGCTCGGCAGCCGGTCGACTCCCGGAATCCGGATGTTCTGAACCTCGCCGCCCTCATGGTCGCTCGCGACGATGGGCTTGATGCCGTGCGGGCTGACACTGTTGACGGCGTCAAGCATGGCCTCGAGCTTCGACCTCTTGGTCCAATGACCCAAGATGAAGATGCCGGCAAGGCACTTGGAGTCAATGAGGTTGGCGATGTACTCCGGAGAATCTGAGGGAACCACCCCGACGAGAATGCACTGACCAGCACGCTCTTCGAGCGACATATCCGCCACGATATGGGCGGCCCGTGGATCCATCGGGATTGGGGTCACCTTCTCCGTCGGCGTCGAGGTAGGGCTCGGGGTAGGGGTGGCTGAGGACGGGCTGGGAGTTGGCGTGTCAGACGGAGACGACGACGTCACGGGTGCAGGCGAAGGTGATTCGGCTGGGGGCTCGGCTTTTGAAACGCAGCCAGCCAATGGTGCGCTCAAAGCGGCTGTGATGATTGTTCGGCGTCTCATGGTCGCAGTATTCCACAGCCTTTCCATTGCTGACAGTGACCAAGAACGTTACCTCGGAATGACGAGGTATACCTCCAAATCGATGTTACTACAGTCGAGGTATTCGCCGACAACATTGCAGAAGAACTTGTGAGAGCGCCCAGTTTGCGGGTTTCGCGTACTGACAAAGAAGTTCGACGGATGATTCGGCGGCACTGACTGAGCGAGGTTCAGAGCCAAGGAGCAATCCGTACGCGTGTTGGCGACCCATGTCCCTGGACCACACTCGGAGGCCCCGGCGGGGAGGTCGACGTGGGCGGGGACGCTGACTTGGGCCGGAGCCGGGGGCGGTGCAGCGGTGGTCGTCACCGTGGCATGGGCCGTTACTGTTCGCATCGGTCTGACCTCAGGCGTCTGGCTGGGTGCCGGGGTCGCGGTATGAATTGGCTGAGCGGTGGCCTCGGAATGAGATCCGGGCATCCCTTTGAGATAGACGAACGCGCCGGCTCCGACCAACAGAAGCAAAGCCAACAGAGCGATGAACCATCCAGCGTCGCTGCCGCGCTGGTTTGTCGCCGCATGTGCTGCTGGCGCAGACGGAGCCGGGGTTGCCATGCTCACCGCTGACGGAGGCCGCGCCGCCGAGGGCGCCGAGTACGGTGGAACCGGTTGTGGCGGCGCAACCGGGGCTGGCGGCGTCGGAGGAGGCGGTAGCGGACGAGGTACAACGAGCTGGACCGGCGGTCCGCCGTCGAGCCATGAGCGCAGCTCAGATGCCAGTAACTCCGCACTGGCAGGGCGTCCGGCCGGATCAGGCGCCAGACACGTCATGATGGTGTTCCACAGTCGTGGATCAACCCCGGGAATGTGGTCCGGGGGTTGGTCACGCAGAATATTTCCAGCTGAATCTGCCTGGAACGGAACGCGGCCGGCCAGCAATTGGTACAAGGTGACGCCGAAGGAATAGAGGTCGCTTGCCGCCAATGGCGTTCGTCCTGCAGCTACTTCTGGAGCCTGATAGTAGGGAGTCCCGACGATTTCGTGGGGATTGCCTGAAGCGACCATTTCCGAGACGCCGAAATCTGTGATTCGTGCCCCACGGACCTCCTCTCGGTCCTCGATGAGGATATTTGCCGGCTTGATGTCGAGGTGACGAATGCCGACCCGGTGAATCGCGGTAAGGGCCTGACAGACTTCGATTCCCAGGCGGACCGCCGTGGCTGGCTCGAGGCGGTGGTCGGGAATGGACTCCAGCACGTGCGCAAGGTCGGGGCCGTCAACCAATTCCATGATGATGGCGAAGGTGGAGGACTCGACGACCATGTCAGTCACCCGGACGACCGCGTCGTCGGCGACGGTCATCAGGATGTCGCGCTCCTGGATGAAGCGCCTCGTCGCGCCTTTGTCATTCGTCAGTTCGGGTTTGAGGACCTTGATGGCTCGAGGTGACCCGTCGTTGAGATCATGCCCACGCCAAACCGTTCCCATCGAGCCTTGGCCGAGCACCTCGTCGAGGATGTAATGGCTGCCAATTTGACGTACTGTCGACCCGCCGGTGGCGTCCTCCTCGGACATGATTCACCCCTTTAATGATCGCTCGGCAACCACTCTCACTGTAGCGACCACAGCTCGGCCGAGGACATAGCGGCCCTCAGTCGGTGACGTCTTCCAAGTCGTCACTGTGGGAGCGACGACGCACGATCACCCAGGCGATGCCGAGCACGATGAACCACACGGGGGTGGCAAGGAGAGCCTGGCGGGTGTCGTCAGCCCCAGCCAGAAGGACGACGACAAAGACGAAGAAGGCCAGGACAACCCACGGCATGAAATGGGCCCCAGGCATCGGGTAGATCGACTCGGCATGGGCCTGCGGGTTACGACGCACGTGCACGATGTAGCTGACGAGGATCATGCTCCACACGAAGATGAACAGCACGGCGGAGACTGTCGTCACCAGGGTGAAGGCCCCCATCACGGTGTCTTTCGCGGCAAGAATGAGGGCCGAACCAATGAGGATGACGGTGCACACCAGGCCCCAACCGGGGACGCCATTGCGGGTGAGTTTGCCGAAGGCCCTCGTCGCCATGCCCTTGTGGGCCAGTCCGTAGAGCATCCGAGAGGTCGAATAGACCCCGGAGTTGGCGCTGGATGCGGCAGACGTGAGAACGACGAAGTTCATGATGCCGGCAGCCGCGGTGAAACCGACGAGTCCGAACATCTGGACGAACGGCGAGGAGTCCTTCTCGATGAGATTCCACGGGATGACACACATCATGGCGAGCAGGGCAACCACATAGAACACCAGGACGCGCACGGGGACGGCATTGATGGCCTTGGGCATGGTCTTGCGGGGATCACGGGTTTCCGCGGAGGTAGTACCGACCAACTCGATGCCCACGTAGGCGAAAACAGCAATCTGGAAGCCGCCGAAGAATCCGCTCCAGCCCTTCGGCGCGAATCCGCCATGGGTCCACAGGTTCGACACTGAGGCCTTGTATCCGCCCGGCGAGGTGAACCCCATGATGATGAGCACCACAGCCACGACGATGAGGATGCCGATCGCGACAATCTTGATGAGCGCAAACCAGAACTCAAGCTCACCAAAGAGCTTCACCGTGAGCAGGTTGAGGACCAGCAGGAGAAGCAAGGTGGCCGCGGTGAGGATGAAGGCCCACATTCGGTCGTGGGTCCAGTAACCCCAATATGAGGTGATGGCGATCACGTCAGCCATACCCGTGACGACCCAACACAACCAGTACGACCAGCCGAGGAAGAATCCCGCCCAAGGGCCCAGGAGATCAGCCGCGAAATCCTGGAAGGACTTCCACTGCAGGTTGTGCAGCAACAGCTCGCCCATGGCCCTCATGACGAAGAAGAGCATCGTGCCGATCACGAGATAGGCAACCACGATGCTCGGGCCCGAGGTGTTGATGGACTTTCCGGACCCCATGAACAGGCCGGTTCCGATGGCGCCACCGATGGCGATCAGCTGAATGTGGCGGTTGCTCAGGCTGCGGCGCAGGTGCTGCATGTCTCCAGCCACATCGTTGTTCTCGCGGTTCATGGGGAGGATTGTTACCCGAGAAGGGGCCAGGTACAGCGTGTCATCTCACATTGTGCAACTACTGTCCGATCTTCGGCATTCCGGGGAATGTTGGAGTGAGCGTCGTTCTGCGAGGAGATGATGACGATGACCACGACCGTAGCTCTGACCGGTGCCAGCGTCCTGACATGCGACCGAGATGGAACCGTGCTGGCCGATCACACCGTGCTCGTTGGCGAAGACGGTTCGATCGAGGCCGTCGGACCCGCCCAGCAGCTCGCTGATCGAGCAAGGACGGCTCAGCGTCGTATTGACTGCGCGGGCAAATGGGTCATGCCGGGGGCTCATCAATGCCCATGCTCACCTCGTGGCTGACGGACGTCCTCTGCCCAAAGCGTTGACGAACCCGGCGCTCGCGCGGGGGATCGTGGGGTTCTGGAGAACTCCGTTGGGGAGTCCCATGCTGCGCGAACGTGCGCGGGGATTTGCGGACGTCGAGCTCAACTCGGGTGTGACCACCCTCCGTGGCCTCGGTGAGTATGACAACGAGGCCGTTGTTTTGGGCCGGGAGAGCGAGTCCGGACAGTGGCTCGGCCCTCGCATCATGGCGTCAGGCCCACTGTTGGCCATTACGGGAGGCCATGGCGCGGAGCTGGGCGTCGCCCGGATCGTCGATGCTCCCTGGGAGGGACGCAAGGCGGTGCGTCAGAACCTGCGTCTGGGGGTTACGTCCATCAAGATTGCCGCGACCGGCGGGGTCACCGATGCGAAGGTTGTCGGGGAGGCCGGGCGTCCGCAGATGACGGCCGAGGAAATGACGGCGATCTGCGAGGAGGCTCACTCAGCTGGCGTGCTTGTCGCTGCGCATGCCCAGAGCCCTGAAGGGGTGCTGAGGTCCCTCAAGGCTGGAGTCGACACCATTGAGCACGGCTCGGCCATGACCGACGAGATCGTCGAACTGTTTCACGACAATCCCAGGTCGCTGCGAGGTTGGTCGGCTTTCGACGCCACCCTGTTGGCTGCCGCTCCTCTGGTCGAGATCGACACGGAGATCACCGGGGCCAGCGAAGTCGTCAAGGAGAATGCTCGCATCGTCCTGGACTCGATGGTTCAGGGGATTCGCGATGCTATCACGAACGATGTGGTGCTCGGATCCGGTTTGGATTCCTCGATGACCTTTACTCCCCACTACGCCATGTGGCGTGAGCTCGACCTTGTGGTGTCGCGGGCTGGGTTGTCCCCGGCACGGGCTCTGGAGGCCGTGACCCGGGTCAATGCCAAGATGCTCGATCTGGAATCCGTGACGGGTGCGGTGGAGCCAGGGCTGTCGGCTGATCTGTTGGTGCTGGGAGCCAATCCTCTTGACGATCTCAAGGCACTTGAGGGAGTTGAGACGGTTGTCGTTAGGGGCGATGTCATTGACACCCCGACGGTGGAGAGGTTCGGCGAGATCGACGAACTGCTCGACACCTTGCGCCGGTGACGACGTCGGCGGCGAGGCGAATAGATGGGTGACGTGGCCAGGCAGATCGTCGTGCTGGGGGTTTGGTGAGCACGAGGTGCAGGTGTGGTCCCGGCCTGGACCTGGCAGCGCACCCTCGCCGGAGGAGACCACGCGGTGGTGGACCTGCATCGTCTCACCGGAGTTCAGCAAAAGCTGACGGAGCGAACCTGCTCTTACGAGGAGAGACGCGACCACGAAAGTGACGGCGGGGCCGAACTCGTCTCTGTCGTCGTTTTGCGCCGAGAATGCGACTCTGAGGAGTTCACATCGGAACAACGGTGTGGATATGTCCAGGGAAGTCGTCGGGAGCGTATGAAAACAGCTCGACCCATAAACTCGAGTACGAGGGAAGTCGCGATTCTCAGAGTGTCTTGCCCCTCTCGGGGTGGCAAGGGGGCCGCCCAAGTCTCAGGATAACCGGAGTGTGCCCGCTGGCTGGATTCGCTCGAGAAGTTCAAGGGGGGTCGTATCCCCTTGATGAAAACTGGGGTGCCTGCGTAGCACGTTCGGCAACTTCTCCCCGAAGGCTAACACGCTGATCAGGCGCCTGCACCGTGGGGTCTACCGGGTCTCCAACCGGCTCCAGAATACCGCCCCGAGGGACCATCGCGGCCCTGTCGTGAGGACTGTCGAGACGGTTCAAACTTTTCTCACCGCCGCCGAGGTCGACCACTTGGTCGCCGACTACGAGGCCGGGGCGGGCGTTCTGGAGCTGGCGGAGAAGTACGGCATCCACCGCGCCACCGTCTTCGCACACCTCCGACGCCGGGACGTACCCCGGCGTCGTCCCGGGCTCAGCGATCACGAACAGGCCCAAGCCGTTCGTCTGTCGCGGGGTGGCATGTCGATGCGAGCCATCGGGAGGCAGATGGGCGTGGACCGCAAGGCTGTGCGAGTAGCGCTCGTCGATGCCGGGGTGATCGCAGAGGTCCAGCTTGAAGCCGTGTAGCTGGTCTGGTGTCGGTCGCTCAGAACTTCCATCCCTGCGAACGGAGGAGATCAAAGAACCTAATGCAGGCGACTTCATGTTCATCAGCAATATTCGGAATCTTTTGGTTCTTGTCCTCAGTGTTTGGGCCTTTGCGCCCTTCTTCAGTCACAATGATGACGTTGGTCGCTTTTGCATGTGCGATGACAAACGGGTCGGCATAGTTCTTTTGCCCCTGGACCCACTCCGGATGCGCCTTAGAGATCGCAGCCACAGTGGCAAGCTCTTCATCCGTTGACTTGCAAACAAATCCCGGAATCCCCTTTACCCACGCGGACAGGTCATCATCGCCGAGGTCGAGTTCTTTCTGAGCTATTTCACACATGCAGATGTCTCCGTTGAGTACCGCCACCTCTATTGAATCCCAAAGAGAGCTAAAGAATTCTCGTGGGTACCGTCGCTCCATGTTGATGAGGATGTTGGTGTCCAAGGTGTACTTCACTCAACACCCTCGGTTCTGTAATACTCATCGATCATTTGGCGAACCATCGGGACACGTGCATTGAGCAGATGGCTAGCGTCTAGCAGGTCTAAGCGCTCGTCTTCAAGTGCTCGGGCAACAGCCCCAACATATTCCGGCCCAAGGTCGCGATAGCGCGTGCGCCATGGTGCGGGCCCCCCATCGCGCTTCTTGCGAGACTCCCGAACACCTTGCCACCTATCGTCACTGTCGCGACGAATGGAATCCAGCTCCTCATCCGTGATTAGCTCTAGGGTGCGCAACCGGACGCCCGCAGCGAGTACGCTCACTTTGAAAGCTCCCGCGACTGCCTCCGCACGGTCGAAGGCAGTCCCCTTGATCTCGGACGCGATTTGACCTATCCGACTTTTCGGCATTAAGAAGTTGGCAGCAAACGCGTTGGCGATCGCTTCCTCGTTTACACGTTCCTCTAAACCGCACATTCCGCTCGTGCGGTTAGCTAGGTGTGCGACCTCGTGGAAAATTGTGAAGACCTTGCCATTGTTGGAATCTGCACCATTGAGAAGGATTATAGGAAGTGTCTCGTGATAGATGGAAAGTCCCCGGAAGATCCCAAGATCAATCCGCGTCGTTTGAAAAATGAGGTACCCGTGATGCTCAAGGAGGCCGCGCCAAAAGTTTAGGACCTGGTTCTCCTGATTCTCTGGCGGATTGAATGCTTCCGTCAAGCCGAAAAGCGCTCTCATCTCCCGTGCCCTTGCAGCGACATTTCTCTGGTTGACGGGCGCTACGATGGCGGCCGGAGTGGAGGTCCCCTCAAGCTCCAAGATTGTCTCGCGATGTTGTTCAACCCTGCGCATCTCTCTAGCGAGCAAAGATGGGATGGGCTCTCCATTGCTTGCCCGGAAGTCGGCCGTCTCAGGTACATCGGATGTGGCCGGAACGGGTGTGAAAAAGAAGGCAAGCGTCCGGTCCAGTTTCTTCGCGATGCTCTCAAGCTGGCGGATGGTTGGACGAGTCTCGCCAGATTCAAACTCGGCAATGCGATCCTCGCTGGTACCTGCGGCTTTGGCGAGTTCGTCTCGTTCGACGAGCATGGCCTCACGCGCCCACTGGAGGGTGGAACCGTTGATGGGTGCTCTCGCCATGGCTTCAGCCTCCTTTCAGGCAGGCGCATGTTGTTCCGGTGCGCAGTCCTGACGTCCTTGTCTCAGTCTATCTTGAGGCACCGTCACGGTGCCTGAGGCGCACGCACAGATCGCGCCTGCCGGAGAGTGCCCGGCGGTGGGCTCGGCACGGCTCCACGGCAGCGGGCCTCGGCATGGCGCGTTCGCGCGAGCACCACCAAGCTCACTGGCCCGATCCAGATCATCTTGAGCGCGCTCCACAGGCACCCGAGGACGACGAGGTAGAGCCATTCCGGCCCACCAGCCCCGATCCACGCTGCGAGCCAGTAGGCCGCCACCGCGTAGGGAGCGGCCAGCAGCATCGCCACCGGCCCCCACTTCAGACCACGGCGAGTCCTCACAAGGTCGAGGATGATGTTGCTTGGCATGTAGCGGCGCATGAAAACGCGTACGTGGATGCTGGCGATCCACAGTAAACGGAACATCGTGTTCTCCTCTCACGCACGTACGTCGTCTGCGACGGTGCGTGGAGGATGGCCCGGAAGCCTGCCGCGTACGGCCCGAAGTGAAGGAAAAACCCGTCAAGCCCAACTTTACGCGGCGGACGCCCTCTGTGATAGGGCTGCGGTGGTCTGTCAGAGGCTCCTACCGGTAGACGGTGCGGCCCGACGAGTCTCGTCAGCCTGCTGGGTGGGCAGCGTGAGTGCGCGAGCGGCGTCGAGTGCCGCGCGGGTCCGGGCAGCGTCGATCTTTTGGGCGACGCTCTCGACAGGGGCGCCGAGCGCCGTGTCTGCGGTGATTTGGTAGCGGTCGCGGTAGGCAGCCAACACCCGGGCAGACCTTCGCCACGTGGCCAGTTTCCTTGCGTCGGTGGGTGGCGGTCCTAGCCCATCGGTCCATGGCTCCTTGCCGTCGAGGGCCCTGTCGAGCACGGCGTCGGCGCGGGCTTCGGTGAGGCCGGAGTTCTGGATGAGGGTGGCCCAGCGGTCATGTTGGGCGGCCGCGGCGATGGTCTCGTATTCGGCAGCCAGGTGAGCAATTGAGCCCCCAGGTCTCCTGCTCGGCTGCGATCGTCTCATGGGCCGACAGTTCTGCGCCCGCGTGCTGAAGGACGCCGTACAGGACGCTGCGGCTGGTAGCGGCCTGGTTGTCGCCGGGGTGCGGAATGTCGTGGGCTGTATCGGGTTGGTCGACGGCGACGTAGGCGATGTTCGCGTCCCGTCCGCGTGTCATGGCCACGTACAGGTTCTCCCGGGTCATCGCCGAATTGACAAGGACGTGCGCGGTGTCGGTGGTGATGCCTTGCACCCGGTATGAGGTGACCGCGTACCCGAGTTCCACGTGCTCAGCGACGTAGTCCGCGGGGACGATGGCCGTCGCACCCCACTTGGCTCCGGCGCGTTGGAGGGTGATGGAGCCGTCGTCGCGGACGTCGAGCACGTTCCAGCGGTCGCCGTTGCGCACCCACCCGCGGCCCGCGCGAAGGCGCCGATCGTTGCGTCGAGTGATGACGACATCGCCAGTGGCAGCGCAAGTCCCATCGTGGAGGTCCACTTCCCTTGGTCCTCGGACGACACCGTCAAGGATCAAGTCGGTGCGCGCGCGGGTGTTCAAGGCGGTGACTGACTCGTTGGAGTCCGACACGAGGACAGTGGCCTTGCCCGCGAGGAGGTCGGCGCGCCAGGCGGTGTAGGCGGAGTCGATCATCTTCTCGGTTTCCCCATCGTGGATGCGACCGTGGGCGTCGTAGGTGTCGATGACGTCGATGTATCCGTGCCGCAGGTCCAGGGAGGCGGACTTCTCCCACGCGTGGGAGAAGCGATGGACGTCTATCAGTTCGGGGGCATCGCCTCGCTCATGGACAAGGAGTCCGAATGCTCCTCCTGCATCGACGGACTGGAGTTGCGCGCAGTCGCCGACCAGCAGTACCTTCGCGCCTTCTTCGGCTGCGAGGCTGGTGATTCGGTCAAGGGAGAGCGTGCCCGCGAGCGAGGCTTCGTCCACGATGACGAGTTGCCCGGCGTTGAACGTGGCGCCGGTGGTCCGGTGGGTCTGCCACCATTTCGCCGTGTTCTCCGTCGCGATGCCCAGGTCCTCGGCAGGACTTGGGCGGCACCCGCGGACGGCGCCAGACCGACCACCGAGCCTGCGCCGTGCTCGCGTTCCCAGGCTCGACGCAGGGCGTTCATCGCAGTCGTCTTCCCCGCGCCTGCGGGACCGACCAGCACGTCCAGGATGCGGCCAGAAACAGCGATCCGCACGAGCGCCTCCGCCTGGTCCTCACCCAGCACTCGTCCGTCGGGGTCAGGACGCCTGGCGATGCGTTCCATCGTCTCCAGGCCGACTGTCGGGCCCGTGGTTTCGTGACTGCGCTGCAAGAGTCGGTCCTCAGCGTCGAGGAGCTGGTGGGAGGAGTAGATGGTGGAGTTCTTCGGTCGGAAGACGGAGGTGGCATCGGAGCGGCGAAACGCGGCGGGGCTGGATGCCAGTTCGAACGGTGTCAATCGCAGCGATACTTCCTCAGCGGCATCCACGACCAGTCCCGCCAGGGCCTCGCGGTCCTGGGTGGTGGCGAACCGGTAGTCCATGGTCTAGCGGGCTGCTTCGGCGGTGAGATTCCAACGCCGCCACGTTGAGCGCTTCTCGCCGACCGCCGCCACGACATTCTCACCAAGGGCGCGAACAACGTCGAGCGATATGTCGTCGGCCCTCAGCAACAGCGGCTGCTCGTTGGCTACAACCCTGCGTGCCCACCCGGTTGCATCCTCACCCAGCAAAGTGGTGGCGCGGTTGCGCCATCCTGTGGTGAGGTCGGCCAGGGAGTGCACCGTCTTCGCGGGGCGTGTCGAGAGTGTTGCTTGGGCCCGCAACTTCATGATCGTCGCCGCGGATGGGCGCCTGCCGTGCTCGGCCACGTACTGGTCGATGAGCCGGTTGGTTGCTTTGTCGATGTGGCGTGCACGGGTTGAGAACTCGGCAACCAGTTCTTCGGGGACGCCAGTGATTGCCCATGCCGGGTTGCGGTCTCGTCCGCGGGCTCGTGACTCCCATTCGATGCCGAGCATCCGTGTGAGGTGGTCGGCGAAGACGACTTCATGCAGCTCAGAAAGAGCCACCGTCGCCCCGTGCATCGGACGACTGTCCAGAGATCTCCACCTGCCGTCCAAGACGGTCTGGACCTTGTTGCTGATCACGACATGCGTGTGCAGGTGCGGGTCACCGGCACGGGAGTCGTAGTGGTCGTAAGCGGCAGCGATGATGCCCGTGACGTCCACCTGGGCGACGGCACCGTCCCCAGCAGTCGCCCCCGTCCGGGTCGCCGCAACCTCCCTCTCCATGTGGGCGACCATGTCTGCAACCGCGTCATGGTGGGCTTGGGCGATCAGGGATTGCGTGCCTGCGTCAGCGACGGCCCACAAGACGCTGGCGGACTTCGGGATCGAGAACGTGAAGTCGAACCCTGCAACCGCACGCCTCATCCCGCGCTCCGTCTCCTCGGCTTCGATTGCACTGATTGCGCGCGCACGCCCAACCGGATCAAGGTGCGGGTCGAGGGCTGCGGTGCGTTCCTCGATGCGTTGCGCGACGGTCTTATACACCGGATACGCCCGGCCCAGTGGCACACCTGTCACCGGGTCGCGGCCCATACCCACGAGGAGTTGAAGCTGCGCCTCACTGACCTCATCACCCGAAGCGATCTGGCCCTGGCCCAACGCTGGAAGCCCACTTCCCATCCACCTGCCCGGTGGCGTGCCTTCGGCGTTGTAGTACCTCGTGAGCGGCGTGGACAGTGAACGGTCCCCATCCCCGGCGGCAACGCTGCGCAGCACGTACTTGTAACCATTCCCGGCCGACATCACTCGCATCGACACTGTCACGCCCGTTCACCTTCCCTCCGTCAGGGAGGAGGTGAGCTACCTGGACCACCGGACCTCGATCTGCCAGAGGCGTGGGAGCTCAGCCAAGCGTCGGGCTGAGGATGAAGATGGGCCTAACGACGGGCGATTGTTGACCAGTCTGCGACCCGGAACCAACCCTTGACACCCTCCATGTCAAGCATCTCAAGGCTATTGAACTTGGTGAGAAACTCAGATGGCTCGACCCGGCGGACGTACCCTCCTAGCGTCGGCACATTGCCCGTGTAGGTCACGACGACTCCGTGCCGAGCTCTCGACATCATGACCGACATCACCCTTGCTTCCTCTGCCTTGTCTTCCTTGCTCTCGGCCTTGAAGAAGGGCATGGTGCCTTGCTCAGCTCCGACGATCCAGACCCAGTCAAACTGTTGTCCCTTGCCGACGTGGCCGGTTAGCAGATGAACTCCTGGAGCTGTCAATAGCGTGGTCTCGTCGCCAATCTTGATTCGCTTGCGTATGGCCGCCACAGGTTCTCCCTGAGTAATCAGATCGAGGCACCAACTGGTGGCACTGGCAAGAGCCTCGCGAGTGCTTGGGTCTTGTACAGATGCGAGGCCCACCGCCTCACGAAGATATTCAAGCTGATTCGACGCACGTTCAACAGTCTTGATGTCAAGGCGTGACAACAGGCTCTTCATCAACTTGGCGGTGTCTGTGTCCATCACGCCGTCATCCCAACGAAATATGGAGAGGCCAGAGGTTTCGAAGGCGGCGTCCACGAACCGTCGACGGTTCGCAGTTCGCGCGATCACTCCGATTCGTTGTTTGGGGGCGCGTTTGAGGACAGAACGGGCGAAGGACACTGCCCGACTTGCTTCGTCGGCAACATCGACGAATCGGACCAAGGCGGCAAGCCCGCCAGAAGGCCAGCTGTTGGGGGCAGCTGCGGTTAGCACTTGGCCACCCGTTAGCGGAGTCAGCGCGTTGACTGCTGCGAGCACTGCCGGGGAGGACCTATGGGATTCGTTGAAGGTGATCTCTGCCGAGCACTCCCTGCTAATGGATTGGTCGACTTCAACTGGACGGGCCCCCGCAAAGCCGTAAATGCCCTGAGCGAGGTCCCCAGCATAGGTTGTCCTTTGGTATCCGATCCGGTTTACTATACGTAGCTGCTGAGGTGTCAGATCCTGGAACTCATCAACGATAACGGCACCGAAGTGTTGCTGATACAGTTCTGCGACCTTGTCGCATTGGAGGATCAGTTCGGCGAGGCGTGGCAAGTCGTCGTAGGTTAGACGGTTGTCATCCACGCGGAGACGTTCTATGTCGATAGCGTCATTGTTACCGATGGCGACTAGTTGGCGCTCAACATCGGCGTCATTGAGCGCTTGCTGCTTGATCTTCTGGAGTATGGCTTTTACCCGTGCCGCATCATTGTAGTTAAGGTTGCGGGCCTTGGTCTGTTCATCGACCCAGTCACTCTCGGGCAACGTCATCTCAGGGTCCAGCCCAATCACAGCCGCATGCGCGCGGAAAATTCGAGCCGAGAGACCGTGGAAATTGGACACGGCCACGCGATCTCTGAGCGTGGGATTCGTCAGGTAGCTGGAAAGACGCTCCTTGATATTGTCACGCGCCCGGTTGGAGAAAGTGGTGACGAGTATTCGCCGTGGAGCGGCTACCATTCCACGGTCCAGGATGCCTTGGATACGCAGAGCCAGGGCTTCAGTCTTTCCGCACCCGGCAGGCGCGACGACCCGCAAATCTAGTCCGACGTGGTCTCGAATCTCCTGTTGCTTGACTGTGGGCGTGATCATCTAGATCTGCGCCGCCTCTGTTAGAAGTCCCTCGATGCTGTTGATTTTCCTCGCTGTATCCTCGGTTAGGATGTTGGCCACCACCATGGCTGATTCCACCTTGTGCTTGCGGCAAAAGCGTGCCACATCCGCGTCGGTTTGGACGTCGCCGGAACCGGTGGGAACGAATTGGTCGAGCTGGTTCGGGCTGAACATCGATGATTCTCTGAGCGCAGTCCAAACCGTCGACGCTCCGATCGCGCGGACATACTCGTCCTCAAGGTCGCTCTTGGACACCCAGATGGACTGCTTGGAGAGCTCGGTCTCCGCGACGCCCAGCCGTTTGGTTGTGCTCGCCACGGCGTCTTCATCGACAAGCTCCGATACGGGCACGCCGAAACCTGTGGGGCCAAAGAGCTTCTCAATAGAGGGCATGGCTGTCTTGCTTCCGGCCTCGACGATTGAGACTCCAAGCCGATCGAGGTTGCGGTCTGTCAAGTCGGCGGCTCTTTCTACGACTATTCGATCAGACGGGCCCTCTACGGCGACAACACGGCGAGAAGTCAGTGGCTCCAGTCTGTCGCGAACCCACCAACGAACGACAAGCTTTTCATCGGCAGACAGGAAGCCCGCCGCGGGCTGAGTCACTTGGCCACCCGGGCGAACGACAACGATCGAGTCTGGGTCGAACGCACTCACGATATCTGACGAGTGAGTTGCGATGACCTTCTGATTTGAGTTACTTCTCAGGAGTCGGGCTACGCTTCGCTGACTAGTCGGGTGGAGGTGAACCTCCGGTTCGTCGATCCCAACCACGTTCGCGCCGACGCTTGTGAGATCGTAGAACGCCATCGCAAAGAGCGCTCTAGTGCCATCTGACTGAGCAGATAGGTCATGGGGTACTCCTGCCTTAGACACACGGAGCCGTACTCCGCTGAGGACATCGTCATCGGCGGTAGCCCCGGGAACGAAACTTAGGTCGTCTGTCTTTACTGGTTCGGGTAAGGCCTTCGACAATTGTCCGGCAAGGCTTTCTCGGACGCTGCCAAGAACCATTGAGTCACCAAGCTGTGTCGCAAGGGAAGCAGCGATGCTCTCAAAGGTATCCTTCTCGTCGCCCAAGTCAACCGCCTGCAAAATCTCATCAAGAGGTGATTTCCTATCTTCACGCAGGTCCCGGAACTGTGTCGTAGCGCTGAGAAACTTCCAGCCGAGGCCAGCTACTTGGTTTCGCGAAAGCTGGCGGTTTGTGCCCGAGCCGAGTGCACGTCTCTCGATGCCGACAGTCCCGCTCTCGTCGATCGTCGCTGACAACTGCACAGTCATCGATTGTGTCTTGGTGGCCGGATTGACGTTGATTTCGTCGGGATAGAGAGCTTGTTCGTCAGAAGAGAAGTCTTCAATGCGAACTTCGACGATGAAGGGTTGAGTGGTATCGCGAAAGTCCTCTGCACTGATCTTCGAGTAGAGTTGGGCGGTGCTAGCTCCAAGCGCGAGATCAAGGCAACGAAGCAGCGATGACTTGCCGACGTCGTTCGCTCCAACGAGCACAAGGTGCTCGCGTATTTCGATCGATAGGTCGCTGAGTCGTTGATGGTTAGTTACTTTTAGGTTCGTTAGTCGCACTATTCGGTCTCTCCTTTGGCGAACAACTCAGCCTGCTCAAGGACTAGCTCAATTGCCTTAGCCTCAGCGTCGGGTGGGTAGTCATAGCGTGCCAGCAAGCGCCGGACTTTAGATCGCATGGCGGCACGCGCGGAATTCTTAAGGTTCCAGTCAATCGTGGCGGACTCGCGCACCGCCTTGACCAGCTTCCGTGCGATCTCCTTGAGGACCTCATCTCCGAGCTCCAGCACAGCGGCGTCGTTCTGGATGATGGCGTCGTAGAAGGCAACTTCGTCCTCGCGTAGCCCCAGCTCCTGATGCCGCGTCTGGTCATCACGCATCTGCTTGGCGAGCTTTACGAGCTCGGCAATGATCTCCGCTGTCGTGAGCGAGCGGTTCGTATACCGGTTGATCGCCTCGTCGAGCAGTTCCGAGAACTTCCGTGCCTGCACGACATTCGTGCGCTGCACGGTGCGAATCTGGTCGTTCAGGAGCCGACGTAACAGTCCCATCTGGAGATTCGGCGTCTCCCTACCGACGAGCGAATCGAGGAACTCATCCGAAAGGATAGACAGCTCGGGTGTCTCGACGCCCGCGAGCTTGTAGATGTCCACCACCTGGTCGGCAGCGACGGCTTCATTGAGGAGCTGTCTGAGTGCGGTGTCGATCTCCACGGCGCCAGAGCCACCTCGACCTGACTCCGGGTTCTGGATCTTCAGGATGGCGGCACGTACGTCTGTGAACAGACGCACGTCGTTGCGGATCGCCGCTGCTTCGTCACGTGCCCCAGCTAGAGCAAACGCTTTGGCAAGTGCGAGCACCTGGTCGTTGAAGCGTTTGGTGCGGTCGGGGTCGGCCATGACGAAGTCGAGCACCTTGGCGTACTCTGCCAGGCGCTGGGGGGCGGTGAGAGCTGGCGAGGAGTTGTAATCGACGCCGTGCAGCAGTCCCCGGATGATGTCGTGCTTCTCCAGCATGACGGCGACCATGTCGTCGATCGGTACGCCTGCCTGGTCACGGTCGGAGGGTGAGTACTCCTGGAGGGCCGCCTGAAGGTTCGCGAACACGCCGATGTAGTCGACGATGAGCCCGCCGGGCTTGTCCCGGAAGGTGCGGTTGACTCGAGCGATGGCCTGCATGAGCCCTGCACCCTGCATGGTCTTGTCGACGTACATCGTGTGCATGCTGGGCGCATCGAAGCCGGTCAGCCACATGTCGCGGACGATCACCAGTTCAAGTTCGTCGTCGGGGTTCTTGGCCCGGAGCTTGAGGTCTTTGCGGACGTCCTTGGAGTGGATGTGCGGCTGGAACTCGGCCGGGTCCGCGGCCGAGCCGGTCATGACGACCTTGATCTTTCCCTTAGCGGGATCGTCCGAATGCCAGTCGGGGCGAAGCGCGACGATCTTCTCGTAGAGCCGCACCGCGATACGGCGGCTCATCGTGACGATCATGCCCTTACCGAACAGCGCTTCTCGCCGCTTCTCCCAATGCTCGACGATGTCCCGAGCAATGAGATCGAGCCGCGAGTCAGCACCGACGATGGCCTCCAGCCGTGACCAGCGGGACTTCGCAGCCGTGGCGGCATCCTCTTCGACGGTCTCGGTGATCTCGTCCGCCAGTTCGTCGAGCGCGGCGAGGTCATCGTCGGACAGGTCGATCTTCGCCAGACGCGATTCGTAGAAGATCTTCACCGTCGCGCCGTCCTCGACCGCACGAGTGAGGTCGTAGACATCGATGTAGTCACCGAACACCGATCGCGTGGACTTATCGTTCGATTCGATCGGTGTACCAGTGAAGCCGAGGTAGGTAGCACCCGGCAAAGCATCTCGCATGTGCTTCGCCAGACCTGCGCGCAAGCGTCCGTGACGATCCAACGTCTCACCGAAGCCGTACTGGCTACGATGCGCCTCATCGGCCACAACCACGACGTTGCGACGATCCGTCAACACCGGGTTGGCATCGCCATCCTCACCAGGAGCGAACTTCTGCAACGTCGTAAAGACAATGCCACCCGAAGCACGCTTCAACTTCGCCCGCAAATCAGTACGAGTCGCGGCCTGCACCGGCGTCTCCGGCAGGATACGAGCCGGAGCAAACGTCTCCCCGAACAGCTGATCGTCCAAGTCGTTGCGATCGGTAATGAACACCAGCGTCGGATTCGCCATCCGAGGATCGCGCATGATCTTGGCGGCGTAGAAGACCATCTCGAAGCTCTTGCCCGAGCCTTGGGTATGCCAGACCACACCACCACGACGATCACCATCAGGCCGGGACGCCTGCACGGTCGACTCGACAGCCGCGTTCACCGCCCAGTACTGGTGGTACTTCGCTACACGCTTCACCAGCACCCGTGTCGGCTGCCCAGTGGCCTTGTCGGTGACGGTCTCGTCGCTGAAGACGATGAAGTTCTGCAACAGATCAAGGAACCGCTTCGGCTCGAACACGCCCTTGATAAGCACCTCAAGGGCAGGGCGATTGCTCACGACCTCGCGACCCTCGATCGTCTTCCACGGCGCATAGTGCTCGAACGCTCCCGCATAGCTACTCATCGCTGCCGAAGTGCCGTCCGAGATCACCGTCACGGCATTCGGGACGAACACCGACGGGATGTCCTGTCGGTACGTCTGCACCTGATTCCACGCGGACTTCAACGTCGCATGCTCCGCAGCCGGATTCTTCAACTCCAGTAGCGCCAACGGCATGCCATTGAGCAGCACCAGCACGTCAGGCCGACGGTTCTTGCCGTTCTCGACGATCGTGAACTGGTTGATCGCCACCCAGTCGTTGTTCTCCGGCTGCTCGAAGTCCACCAGCCACAACCTGGTCGTCCGCAGCGAACCATCCGCATCCCGATGCTCAACAGGCACACCCTCGGTGATGAGCTGATGCAACCGGTAGTTCTCATCGATCGGGCTCTGCGACTCCGCACGCCGCACGCGCTTGATCGCTTCGTCGATAAGGGCAGGGGAAGTACTGGGGTTGATACGACGGATCGCATCACGCAGCCGCCCCCAGAGGAACACCTCTTCAAAGGAGTCGCGCTGCGCGCCCGGCTCGCCAGGAGCGATGTCCGGGCCGTGCAGGGTGCGGTAGCCCAGCTCCGCGAAGTACTCCAACGCAGCCAGCTCGACAGTGTTCTCGTTGAACGCGCTCACGATGCAACCTCCACCGTCGATTCATCCACCCACCGCGCCAGAACACTCAGGGCAGCGAGGTACTCGAGCCCGATCTGCTCGTCGATATCGCGAGGATCTTCATGATTGAACGGATTGCGTATGCCCGCGTAGAATCCCTCGGCCAGCGCCATAGCTCCGCGTTGCATCGACTTGTACGTATCGCTGCCGTCATCCTTCATCCGGCGCAGGCGTGGCTTGCCAGGCGCAGGCGAGTCGAGGCTGAAGGCCTGCTTAAAGAGATCAGTTTCGCTGACATCTCGGCGGCCGAGCTTGTTCTGCGTCTCGGCATTCAGCTTTTTGGCGGCGTCCTCAACTGCTGAGCGATAGTGACCAGATCGCCAGAGCGACTGTGCTCCGCTCCAGACCCAAGGATGCAGATTCGCAGCGGATATCTCCGGGGCGTCATCGCCAAGGTTCTTGCGAACCTCCTCCTGACGCTCCAGCTCTGCCTTCGCGCGGATAGCCGCCTCACGGTGCCGTGTCCAGCGGTTGCTCTTGCGCAACTCGATGTCCGCGCGCCAGCGGGGAATCACGCGATCAAAGATCTTCTCTACGACCTGTGCCTGCTGTGCCACTTCGGCGTCCGCGGCGGCGGTGCTGGACTTGTTCGAGAAGTATGCAACGCCATTGCCAGCGAAACTATCGTTGGTCATCACCGTCTGCCGGATGAACTTGTCCAGCTCAGCAACAGCCCACTCGACGTTCATCCCCGTCATGCTGCGACTCCTTCGGCGGGGACGCGGATGCGGCCGGAGAGCAGCTCGGGAAGTAGCGCGTCGCGGAGGGCGGTGAGACGGCGTGACTCGAACGTCAACTGCTCAAGACGGTCGACTAGCGGAGCCACACGAGCTGATAGCTCGGCTCGTTCGGTGGACGTCAGAATCGGAACCTGCCACGCTGCGAGGTCTTTCCATGAGGCGCGAGGCATTCGCGTCCCAGTGGATCCGGCTGACAAGGAATCGATCAACGCATCGGATGCCGCGACGACGGCTATCAAGGCTATGTCGCGAGGATCCTTCGGTCGAACCGCGAGAATGTCAGTTGAACAGACGCCGTCGACCGGAGCGATACCCACTTTCTTAAAGTATGGACGCAGCTTGCCAAAGAGGACGTCTCCTCGCTGGAAAGCAGTCTTGTTGCTCCCGAGGCCTTGAGCTTTCTCCCATTCCGTCAGGAAGATCGACCCCCGAGGCATGTGCTCGAGACCAATGTAATTGTCTTCTGCGCTAATGTCCTCCACCTTCACCGGCGCCTTTACGAGGCTGCAGTAATCGCCGAGGGTGCCGTCCGCACCCTCAGAGGCATCGAGTGCGGATTCAACGAGAGCGCGAATAAGGGATTCCCCGACGGCGGTTGCCCGCCGGTTCGACTCGATCTTGTCGTCGAGCGCGCCGAGCGTCGCGGCGATGGCCCTCTGCTCTTCGATCGGAGGCAAAAACACGTGTTCCGTGTCGAGAAAGTGCTCAAATTGGAAGTTAGCGATCCCGGTCGAGCGATTTTGATATGCCCATGTTCGCCCTTCCGCGTACATGCCCTGAAGCCACCAGTACACGTAGTACGGGTCGGCCTTCGAGGTATCGACCCGAACTAAACGGCAAAAGCTCGCAGGGATGACGGCGTGATCGAAACTCGCGAGGAGTTTATCCGAAATGAATACGGTCCGCCCTGTAGGGCGATCTGTCGTACCTCCGGAAATTTCCAGAATAATGTCGAGCGGCTGCAGCGTGCGAGAAGGCAGTTTGCGCCGTTCCTCCCAGCGAATTGGCACTCCGGAAATATCACCAACAGAAACGGCTGGGAAGTCGGCTCCTCGGATCACAGCGACCTGGTCTGTGGAATCGGCCGGTGCGTCGAATCCCCAGCCGCCGCCAACCGCATGAACAACAATGTCGCGCATAGACAGCTTTCGGCTCATTGCCCCAGCCCTTCTAACCGCCGACGAACCTCATCCTCCAGTTCACGCCCGCGTTCGAACTCTGCGAACAGTTCCTTCGTGAGGCGCTCGATCTTCTCGTCGATCGGTTCGTCGTCCGCCTCGGCCTCGGCAGCTCCGACGTAGCGGCCTGGGGTGAGCACGAAGTCGTGCTTAGCGATCTCGTCCAGCGAGGCAGCCTTCGCGAAGCCCGGCAGGTCCTCGTAGCCGCCGTCGTGGTTGCGCCAGGAATGGTAGGTACCAGCTATCTTCGCGATGTCGTCGTCGGTGAGCACGCGCAGGCGGCGTGACTCCATCGTGCCGAGCTTTCGGGCGTCGATGAAGAGCACCTCACCGCGACGCTCCCTGTGGCCGTTGCCGTGACGGGCCTTCGAGACAAACCAGAGCGAGACGGGAATGCCGGTGTTGAAGAACAGCTTGTCGGGCATCGCCACGATGCAGTCGACGAGGTCGGCCTCGACAAGCTTGCGGCGGATCTCGCCCTCGCCGCCTGTCTTCGACGACAGCGACCCGTTCGCCAGCACGAACCCTGCCGTGCCCCTCGGGCTCAGGTGGTGGATGAAGTGCTGTACCCACGCGAAGTTCGCGTTGCCCTGCGGCGGGGTGCCATACTTCCAGCGCGGATCATCTGCGAGCTTGGCGTCCCACCAGTCAGAGACATTGAACGGTGGGTTGGCGATCACGAAGTCTGCGCGCAGATCCGGGTGCAGGTCATCGGTGAACGAGTCCGCCGAGCGCGGCCCCATGTCGGCTTCGATGCCTCGCAGTGCGAGGTTCATCTTGGCGAGCTTCCAGGTCGTGTCCGTGAACTCCTGTCCGTAGACGGAGATGTCGGTGCGCTTGCCGCCGTGCGCCTTAACGAACTCGGCTGACTGCACGAACATGCCACCGGAACCCGCCGCAGGGTCGTAGACGCGCCCCTGGTAGGGCTCCAACATCTCGACCAACGTCTTGACTACCGAACGCGGCGTGTAGAAGGCTCCGGCGTCTTTGCCAGTCTCCTTGCCGGCGAACTGGCCGACGAAGTACTCGTAGACCCGGCCCAGCACGTCGTCGGCGCCGTGGTCGTTGCCTGCGCCAAACCCGATCGATCCGATCAGGTCGACCAACTCACCCAGACGCCGTTTGTCTAGTCCATCTCGCCCGTAGTTACGCGGGAGAACACCACGCAGTGTCGGGTTCTCCTTCTCGATGAGATCCATCGCCTGGTCGATCTGTTGACCGACCTCGGGCTGCTTCGCCAGCGACTGGATGTAGCCCCAGCGCGCGAGCTCCGGCACCCAGAACACGTTATGGCTAGTGTACTCGTCGCGGTCTTCGAGGAAGTCGGGCAACCGATCCGGCTTGATGCCCTCCGCGGCCAGCTCAACCTCCAGAGCCGCCCGTCGCTCTTCGAAGCGGTCGGAGATGTACTTGAGAAACACTAGTCCCAGCACGACATGCTTGTACTCACTAGGCTCCTGGTTTCCCCGCAACTTGTCCGCAGCCTCCCAAAGAGTCTGTTCAAGCGTTTTTTGCGGTTTCGGCTTTGCTACACGCGCCATCCGGTATTCTCCTCTGCGCCAACGGCGCTCGACTGTTGTTGTCTACTCGTCTGGAACGACGTACGGCACACGTGGAAGATGACGTTGATGATGTACAAGCGGTCACTCACCAGTCTTGCCGGTGGAGATGCTTGCTTCGCTGTCGTGACGGACCCAGTCGTCGACTTCGGTGGCTTGGAACTTCCAGAGGCGGCCGATCTTGTGGGCGGGCATGCTCTTCTCGGCGATCCACGTATAGACGGTGTCCTTGGTGACGCCGAGATGGGCGGCGATGTCGTCTGCGGACAGCCACGGCTCGGTCACGTTGTTCCTCCCTCAACGGTGCGGGTCCCACCGGTTGGGACGCCGTGCTGATTCTACCTAATCAGACCCTGTTTGTGCGGGGATGTCCCACCGACGGCGGGTGCGTTTCGCATGCGGATGAGCGAAAATGGGGTATGGAGCGAATCTTTCCCGACGGTGGGGGGACTGTCCGAGAGCGGGCGCCGGGGCCGATCGACGTGGAGACCGCGGTGTTTGACCATGTGGTGGAGCCGGTGGCGTACACGTGCTTGAAGTTCATGCTGTTCCGCCAGGGCACGTCTTTGGTCCACTCCCGTCACGGCAGGGTCCACGCGCGTCCTGGGACGCTGGTGATCGTGTGTGGCGGGACGCTGTGCGGAGGTATCCCGGAGACGTCGGTGACGGTCTCGACGGCGTATGTGAGCCTGGACTACCTGCTGGATCAGCTGACGTGGCGCCTGCACGGGATGCTGCTGGATCGCCACGAGGCGGAGCAGATCGCGGCGAGAGCGTTCCGCCACAACATGTGGGACATCGCGTTGGCGCCCGAGGTGGCCAGCAAGATGGCGGTGCTCCTGGACCGGGTCGAGCAGATCCAGAAGGCTGGTGGCGGCTTCTACGCCATCGAGTCCCGGTTCGTCGCCCTGTTGGATCTGCTGCTCCCGCTCCTGCCCTACACGGACGTTCCGGACAGGCCGGTGCGTTCCCTGGCGGGGAACGGCGTGGGCGGCAGGTTCCCCCCTTTGCGCCGGGGGATCGTCGATGTCGGGGAGGCCGTGCAGGCGGACTTGGCGCGCAAGTGGAGCCTGGCGGATTTGGCGGGCATCGCCCACATTTCCCCGCGCCACCTCTCCCGGGCGTTCAACGAGTCCTACGGTCTGCCACCACTCCAGTACGTGGCGGCGTTGCGGGCCAAGGAGATGGCGTACTTGTTGCGCGAGAAGCCGGAGTGGTCGGTGGAGACGGTGGGGCGCAGGGTCGGCTGGGAGGGCCGCGCTCACGCCCGCGCCTCGTTCACCCGCCTGCTGGGTATCGGCCCGGATGAGTACCGGCGGCGGACGCGTGGACTGGATCTGGCCACACCTGGACCGAATATGGACGAGACGGCGCCCGGGGTCTCGTAACCGGCGCGCCCCTTCTGCTACTTCTGGTAGGGCGTCAGGCCAGTCCGCCGGGTCCTGACGGCCAATCCCGCCAGCGACCCCAAGCGCTTGGCTACCACTATCTGTGTCTGACCGTCTGGTTCTCGTTGGACTCCTCGGCGCACCTCATAGCCGAAAGCCCCACTCTGGGGCGCTGGCCGTGGGCTGGGAGGAGCGCGCCATCATGACACCGAGCAGACAGGATCAGCAGGCCGCCCGTGAGGCGCGCCTGGACGAACTCCACGCCAAGCTCACGCATGCTGTCGATCAGCTGGTCTCGGGTGAGGACTGGAAGCGGGCTCTGGCGTTTGCCGCGAACTTCCGCTCCCGCAGCTTCAACAACACGCTGCTGATCTGGGCCCAGCATGCCGCCGCCTTCGAGGCCGGGCGTGTCCCCGAGCCGGCGCCGTCTTATGTGGCGGGCTACAAGCAGTGGCAGGGGCTGGGCCGCCAAGTCCAGAAGGGCCAGCCCGGGTATCAAATCCTCGCGCCCGTGACCGGCCGGTTCGCCACGTCGACACCGCAGGATGCCGCCTCGTGGCGGCGGCTGTCCAAGTTTGAGAAGCCCCGGCCCGGCGAGACGGTCCGCTCGAAGATGGTCGGTGTGCGCCCGGCCTACGTGTGGGACGCCTCCCAGACCGCAGGCGAGGACATCCCGGACCCGCCCCGCCCAAGATTGCTGGAAGGCGAAGCGCCTGCCGGGTTGTGGGAGGGACTTGCCGCCCAAGTGAAGGCCGCAGGCTTCACCCTGGCCGAGGCGACCTCGGCGGCGGAGATTCATGGGGCGAACGGCGTCACCGACTACCTGGCCCACACGGTGACCGTGCGCGTGGACATGGATGCGGCGGCGCGGGTGAAGACCCTGGCCCATGAGCTGGGGCACGTCCTCATGCACGGCCCCGACAACCAGGAGGCGCGTCAGCATCGTGGGATCGGCGAGGTCGAGGCCGAGTCTGTCGCGCTGATGGTGGGCGCCGCCCACGGCATGGACACGTCCGGCTACACCATCCCCTACGTGTCCAGCTGGGCGGCGCAGGTAGACGGGAAGGAGCCAGGCGAGATCGTCAAAGCCACCGGGGAACGCGTACGTGCGGTCGCCTTGAAGATCCTGGATCAGCTGGACACCGCCCAGGTCGGCACCGGCACCGGCACCCCACCCGGCCTGGACCGTACAACTCCGGCACGCGATGCTACCCGCCAGGCTGTCGCCGCCGACCGGGAGCCCCCGGTGCGCCGCGAACCCGCGGTCGCCGAGGCGAGGAGCCTGTGATGGCCGCCTACTCTGCGTTCGCTGAGGCGCTGCTGAGCCTGCCTGCTGGAGCGACGACGGGTGAGGCGGCGTGCGTGTTCGCCGCATCTGGTGTCCCGGTGTTCCCGGTCGCCGATGGCGGCAAGCAGCCGTTGACGCGGCACTGGTTTCACGACGCCACCACGGACCTCGACCGGGTCCGCGCCTGGTGGTCGGCGGCCCCGGCGGCGAACATCGGGATGCCCACCGGGGCTGTGTCGGGCATGGTCGTGGTGGACGTGGATGTCCACGGCCCGGCCAACGGCTACGTCTCCCTGGACCGGTCCGATCGTGCGGGACTTCTGGACGGGTGGGAACTGCTGATCCACACGCCCTCCGACGGCCTGCACGCCTACTACCCGGCCAGTCCGGGCGTCGTGCAGCGGTCGTGGCAGGCCGCCCGGGCGGGGATCGATTTCCGCGGAGACGGCGGCTACATCATCGTTCCCTCCCTTCGTCCTTCTCGACCCGGCAGAACAAGAACGCCGCGTCGCCTCCTGGGGCCGGGTCCTGGCCACCGTGTGCCGCTCGGGACGCATCTCCATGCTCCAAGTCCTGGAGCGCACCCTCCCAGACTCCGGCACCGGGCTCGCCCAATGGTGGGCCACCCACGGCACCCATGACTCATCGTGGGCGTCCACCACTTACAGTGAACTCATCGACCGGGCCGGGCCCGCAGGCGAACGCCACGCCACCACCCTGTCCCTCTCCCTCGACATGAAAGCCGCCGCCCGCCAGATCCGCACCGCCGGTGGCGGCATCCGCCGGGGCGCGGCCGTCCTCCGCCAAGAAATGAACACCCTCACCGCAGCACTGCGCTCCGCCGACCTCGCACCCTCCGCCTGGCTCACCTGCGGGCAAGTCGCCGTCATCCTGCGCTCCGCCTATGACCCCGCCATTGCCGCCACCCTGGAACGCCACGGCGAACTCGGCCAGAACCTCGCCACCGCAGGACCCGTCGCCGTCAACGAATCCTGGAACCGGCTGCGCACCGACTCCGCCCACCACGCCGTCCTGTGGATCTCAGAGTGGCCACGATCCATGGTCTACCCGGGCTTCCTCGCACCCATCCTGCTCTCCACCGGCATCCAACGATCCTTCTCCCTGCTGTGCACACCCATGCGCTCCGACCAAGCCGCCCGCGACATCCGCAAGAAGAAAACCGAGTACATCTCCGACGCCGCCCAACGCCAAAAAATCGGGCAGATCGAAGACGCCAGCCAGACCGCCGAATACCACGACGTCCTCCAACAAGAAGCCGACCTCACCGCAGGCCACGGCATCCTCCGCTACACCGGCCTCATCTCCGTCTCCGCCGCCATCCAAGCCTCCTGCGAAACACGCCTCCTCGTCGGCCAACAAGCCCAAGCCTTCACCGCAGCCGCACTGCCACTGTGCCGGGTCGTGTGAAGACTGGCGCCTGCTTCTGAAGCTCTACGAAGTCACGGCTTCGTCGCCGGTGGAAATAACATCGTCAGGACAAGAGCACTCCAGATCTGAATCGTCGTCTTCGACCACTCCGACGTCGACGACGACATCTGCGTCTTGGCGGTGACCAGGCTTCGTCAACTCCAAGCTTGCGAGATGCTTCTGCAAACGCTTCGACATCGGCACGAACGTACTGAGGGAGAGACTGCCGGAGAGAACTGCACCAACTACCGGAATGGCTTTTGCAACACCACTAGCGAACAACTTCTTCGTCATGCTGACACCGAGGTATCCTGCAACCTTCTTTACGATGGGATAAATAATCCCCTTCGTCAACGCCTTTTGAGGGAGCTTCTTAGCCACATTGGCCGCGATCATTCCCGCAACCTTGGCTACGCCGCCTTGAGCAACCTGAACGCCGAACATCACGCCCACGAATAGGGTGAGGATTCCTTCAGTAGCTTCGTCCATCTCCTCTGAATCGTCTCCGAAGAGGTCGGGCCACCCATATATGTATGCGAGCTTCTGAGCGATGCGGAGCATGTGGCCCATATACTGAGCCATGTCGGCGGGCACCGTGCCGATCATCGCGAGCCCACCAGGTATACCTGCGAGAGTCGAGATGCCGGTCACCTTAGTCGTCTCGTATGTGATTGAAGTGTTGGCAACGTCGGTGAGGACCTTGAACGGCACACCCGCGGCCGCCGGGCTCTCCGCGATCGCCCGCTCAATCTGAGCCTCAGTGCAGTAGCGCTTGAGCGCGTTGCGAAAGTAGGCACCTCGGTTGATGCGGACACCTGGCAGCTTCGCGGCTGCCTCCAAGACCTCGGTAAACTTCGAGCCGGGGTTCTCCAGCTCCTTCTGTTGTGGCATGTCTCTAAATCGTACGAGAGGGCACCGACATCTTGTCGGGACGTCCAGCGCACCTGTCTCCCACACGACTGTGAGGGAGGCTGTCATGCCCACGTTTTACGATCCTGGCGCGGATGCTGGGGAGGCTTCGGAGGCGCTGCGCGGGCTCGCGCACGCCACCCAGGCCGTTCAGCGTCCGCAGGACATGTACTCGGTGCTCGGTGACGTCTTGTCGGGGGTACGGTCCCTGCGCCAGGTGCTCGATCAGTTGGCCACGGCGCACGCATCGAACCGGCCACTGGCGTTCAACGATTACGGGGATCATGCCTCCGGGTCGGCGAATGCGCTGGCCGCGGCCGACGAACTCCATCAGGCCGCGACGCTGATCGATCAAGCGCAGGACCGGTTGAACGCCGGGATGTCGGCCGCGGGCCGGATCGCCTGGCACAGCGATCCTGCTGCCGAGCAGGTGCCGGTGCGCCGCTGGATCTCCGTCGTCTTCCTCCAGGATTCCGAGGCCGACGAGGTCCTCGACATGATCGACCGTGACGGCCCCGACGCTGCCATGGACCACTTGAAGAACTGGGACTACGGGGAGGACACCACGTCTGCGGCGTTGGAGGACGGCCACGTCTACGATCTCCCGCCTGCGGGCATGCTCGACCGGGAAGTCCGCGACGGGGACTACCAGATGACCTACAGTCACTCTTTCGGCCACGTCGGTCTCTACCGCCTCCACACCATCGAACCCGGCGACGTCCTCGACGACGAGCCCACCCGCCGACCAGCGATTGCTCATGCGGAACTACTGAAAGCGGCATATGACGGGTCATGGTTTGAACACCCCAGAGCGGCTGGGACGAAACAGTCCCGGGGGCTGGGACTGTGAACGGCACGGAGCCCGAGACCCTGCACACCGCTGTCCTGGTCACCCCCGCCGCGGAACGACGCCGACTGCGCAAGCAGCGGCGCCGGGCCGCCGCCCGTCTCCAGCCCGAACAGCGCACCGCGGAGCGCGCAACCGCACGCGCCAAGGCTGAGGCGGAGCGCGCGGAACGCCAGGCCATCACCTACCTGCCCGGCCCTGGTGAGCGCGGGCCCGCCCAGCTGCGCTCACCGGGCAGGTTCCGTCTCCCGCGCCACCAGGACACCTCGGCGACCCTGGCTGGGGCCTACCCGTTCCTCGCTGAGGGCGGTCTCGGCTCCGACGGCGTCTTCGTCGGACAAGACCTCTACTCGGGCGGCAGTTTCGTCTACGACCCGTGGGTCCTCTACGCCCGCGGCTTATCACCGCCCCCAACCTCGTCCTGGCAGGCATCGTCGGCTCCGGCAAGTCCTCCCTGGCCAAAAGCCTGTACACTCGCTCTCTGCCGTTCGGGCGGCGCGTGTACGTGCCCGGGGACCCGAAAGGCGAACACACCGCCGTCGCCAACGCTGTGGGCGGGCGGGCCATCGTCCTCGGCCACGGCCTGTCCACCCGGCTGAACCCGCTGGACGAGGGCTACCGGCCACAAGGCATGGACGACCAGGAATGGGCCTCCACCGTCGCCTCCCGCAGACGCGACCTCATCGGGGCACTGGCCGAAACCGTCCTCACCCGCCCGCTGTCCCCGCTGGAGCACACCGCGATCGACACGGCCCTGACGCAGACAGTGCGCGGCAACGACGTGCCGATCCTGCCCATGATCGTCAACCACATCCTCGCCCCCAGCCGCGACGTGGACCCGGACGGGCGCCTCGCCGAAGACGGGCGCCTTGTCGGACATGCGCTGCGCCGCCTGGTCGCCGGGGACCTGGCCGGGCTGTTCGACGGGCCCTCCACCGTCGCCTTCGACCCGAGCCTGCCCATGATCTCCCTCGACCTGTCCCGCGTCGCCGAGAACTCCACCCTCATCTCGGTGCTGATGACCTGCTCGTCAGCCTGGATGGAATCGGCCCTGCTCGACCCGGCAGGCGGGCAACGCTGGTGCATCTACGACGAGGCTTGGCGCCTCATGTCCCACCCCGCACTCCTCAGACGCATGGATGCCCACTGGCGCCTGGCCCGCCACTACGGGATCTCGAACATGCTGATCTTCCACAAACTCACCGACCTGGAAAACGTCGGCGACCAAGGATCCGCCATGCGCTCCCTGGCGAACTCCCTGCTGGCCAACGCGGAGACGAGGATCATCTACCGGCAAGAATCCGACCAACTCGGCACCACCGCCCGCGCCCTCGGCCTGACCGGCACCGAGCAGAAACTCCTGCCCGGCCTCGGCGTCGGCCAAGGCCTCTGGCGCATCAAAGACCGCTCCTTCGTCTGCCAACACCAACTCCACCCCGCCGAACTCGCCCTCTTCGACACCACTACCCGCATGACCAGCTGACCCCAGGAGCACGCGGCGCACCTGAAATACATGAACATCCACCACCATCACTCCGCCGACCCCGGCCAGACACCGATAGTCCTGCCACTGGCCGTCATCACCGCCGACACGTACGGCATCCTCACCGTCACCCTGGACGGCGCCGACTACCCGCCACCCTCACCCACAGTGCCGTGGAGCAAAGCCCGCTTCGCCGACCTCCTCGACACGCTCACCCTGGATCGCACGCGGACCATCCGCGTCGAGATCCACGAGTCTGATGGCAGCACCTTCACCGACATCATCCACGCCGCCCCAACCCCACGCACCCACCCGCACGATGAGAGCGCTGAGGCCCCGCGGCGGGCCCGGCACCGGCACACGCCCCACATCATCGAGGTCACCGGCGCCGGGTTCACCCCCGGCGAAGACGTCACCATCGCCCTGGCCCACACCACCACCGAGGCCACCGCGGCCGGGACAGCCCGCACCACCCTGAACCTGAGCGAACTACCCGCCGAGGGTGCCGACGTCATCCTCATCGGCTCAACGTCAGCCCGGGTAGTTGTGCGGCGGGCCCCATGAGCACACCCCACCAGTCAGGGTCGATGGGCGACGAGCTGACGAACATCCTCATGGCCGGGCTCGCCGCCCTCTTCGGCCTGGTGCTCACCCTCCGCGCAGCCGGAACCGTCGCGGCATTCCTCACCGGCGCCGCACAACCCAAGGCCGGGATCACCGGAGGCCTGGCCGTCCTATTCAACCCCGGCAACCCCGCCGCCGCCCTCAGCGCTGACGGGCTCAACCCGGTCGCCTACTGGATCACCCTGGCACTCATGCTCACCCTCCTCGGGGCAGCGGGCACCTGGGCGTGGACACTGTGGCGCCGCCACACGCGTGCGGTCGATATAGACCCGCACCACCTGGCCGGGACCGCCACCAGCCACGAGGTCGCCACCGCAGCCTCCGCCAAGCAGCTCATCCGCCGCGCCACCAAACTGCGCCCCTCCCTGAACGACCCGGCACCGCGTGACGTCGGATTCCTACTCGGCCAGTCCAGAAGCAGACAAGCATGGGCATCGGTGGAAGACTCGATCCTGCTGATCGGACCGCCCCGCTCCGGCAAGGGCCTGCACGTCGTCATCAACGCGATCCTCGACGCACCGGGTGCTGTGGTCACGACCAGCACGAGGCCCGACAACCTCACTGCGACCCTCCGGGCCCGACGCCGCAAGGGTGGGCCGGTCGCGGTGTTCGATCCCCAACACCTCGCCGAAGGCATCCCCGCCGGGCTGCGCTGGTCACCCATTCGCGGCTGCGATGATCCGCTGACCGCGATGATCCGCGCCAACGGCCTCGCCGCCGCCACGGGACTGTCCGCCGGAGGGGTCGAGTCCGGCGGGTTCTGGGAGGGCAAGACCCGCACCGCACTTCAGAGCTTGCTGCACGCTGCCGCGCTGGACGGCCGCCCGCCCGCCGAGCTGTTCCGGTGGACTCTTGATCCCAGCGCGGCATCGGAGGCCGTCGCGATCCTCAACTCCCACCCGAACGCGGCGATGGGCTGGCACGACTCCCTGGCCGCGATGATCGACGCTGACCCCAAGACCCGCGACAGCATCTGGCAAGGCGTCTCCCTCGCCCTCGCCGCACTCGCCGACCCCCGCGTGCTCGATGCCGTAACCCCCGGCCCGCACGAACACTTCGACCCCGAGACCTTCCTCACCGAGCAAGGCACCCTCTACCTGCTCGCCACCGGTGCCGGAGCAGGAGCCTCCGCGTCGCTGGTCGCAGCGTTCGTCGAAGACCTCATCGAAACCGCCCGCCGACTCGCCGCACGCTCACCCGGAGCCCGGCTCGACCCGCCGCTGTTGCTCGCACTCGACGAGATCGGCAACCTGGCACCTCTGCCGTCACTGCCGACGCTCATGGCCGAAGGCGGCGGCACCGGGATCACGACGATGCCGGTCTTGCAGTCCCTCGCCCAAGCCCGTGACCGGTGGAGTGAGCACCAGGCCGGCGCGATCTGGGACGCCAGCATCGTCAAGATCATCCTCGGCGGCGCATCCAACAGCCGCGACCTCCAAGACCTCTCCACTCTCATCGGAGAGCGCGACGAGTACACCGACAGCGTGACCCTCGGCGACCACGGCACCCGCTTCAACCAGCGCTCGATCCGCCGCGTCCCGATCCTGCCGCCAGACCGCATCCGCACCCTGCCGTTCGGCACCGGCATCACGATGCTGCGCTCCGCGCCACCCATCGTCACCGACCTGCGCGCCTGGCCGACCCGGCCCGACGCCGCGCAGCTCCGCAGCGATCGCGACGAACTCGAAGCGCTGCTGCGCCACCGCCCCGCCTCCTGACGACTGGCGCTTGGGCGCCAAAGCGCACCTGCCTGACACAGCGGCCACGCACGGCTGGTCGACCGAGTTCAGGAGGACGCCATCATGGCCATTCGCACCCACCAGTCCATTTCCGGTTTCGTCGCCTCGGACCCGCAGCTCAGCTACACCGAGCGCGGTGATGCTCGGCTGTACATGAAGGTCGGGATCGAGCACTACCGCAAGGAGCCCGACAACACCTTCACGCAGTTGGAGACGACCTTCCACGATCTCATCGCGTATCGCGGTGCTGCTGAGCAGGGAGCCGAGCGGCTCGCCAAGGGCGACAACATCATCGCCGACGGACGGGTGCGCGACTACTCCTACGAGCGAGATGGCCAGCGGTACGAAGGCGAGGAGTTCATCGCGACGCGCATCGGTCACGACCTGGCCCGAACCCGCTACGAGGTGGACCGCAGCGAACGCACTTCCGGCCGGGACGCAACGGCTTTCGCCGCTCCGCAGCAGGCTGCGCCGTCCAACGCGACCGCCATCGGAATGTGAGCGACTTGGCCATGACCGATCAGTTCTTCCCAGAGCACGACGACACGCCGCCCGAGGCAGGCCCGGCATCACCTCGATTCGACGTGCCCGAGCCGCCGCACCCGGTCAACTGGAATCTGCTGACCGCCAACGATCTCGAAGCCGAGTTGCTCGAACTGAACCGCTGGGTGGACTGGCTCCGTCACACCTACGGACTCCCCGCAAGCGTCGTACCGCCGTACTGGCACCGCCACCCCAAACTCCTCTGGGAGCTATCCGCGCTGCATCTGCACTGGCTGTGCGCGTACGACCCGGAGCAGAACGGGTCCGCGCCACTCGGCTGGCACCGCGACTTCGCGGACGCCCGCGCTCGGCTTCGCGATTGGGTAGCGGCGTGCGGCACTCGGCTCGACCGGGACCGCCCGACTCGCCAGACGAACTGGCCCGGTGAAGACCCCACTCAGCCCATCGAAGACTCACCGATCACGGATCGCGATGAGGACTTCGTGCGGTTCGTGATCGACATGGTGGACGCGCGCCAGGAGGCAGAGGATGCCTTCTTCGCGGGAGTCGACCCGGAGACCGGCGAGGTGTGAATCGTGGCGCGTCGCTATGAACGGAAGACCGGTCAGCGCCAGCAGAGCGAGCGCGAGCTGACGATCCGCGCCGAGTTCCACGAGCCGCCCGACCTGGACAAGCTCTGCGAGCTGCTGATCCGCCTGGCGCTCCAGCAGTCTGGCTCGTGCCGCTCGGAAGATGCGACGCGACCGAAGCGCCCTCGTGCCACGGCGAGCACGTCGTCGTAGAATGTAGGCATCCGTCGCGGATGGCGGATGTTGTGGTCCTAGCGCTTCGCCGCCACGGCGAGGCAAAGTAAACGTGGCCGACTCGGCCTAGTCCTACAGCCTTCGGGCTCTTCTCACGATCAACATCCGCCGTCACACCGTCCGCGTCGGCAGGACCAGTGACTGTGGAGAAGAGCCATGACGATCATCGACGCGGACCGCACCGCGGTAGACAGCCTCGTAGCGCCCACCCCGTTCCCCGGATCATTCGCCGTCTCGTACCTGCGGGTCTCCACGAAGGAGCAGGCGGAGAAGGGCGGCCAGGCGGAGGGCTTCTCGATCCCGGCGCAGCGCGAGGCGAACCAGCGCAAGGCCGACCAGCTCGGAGCGACGATCATCGAGGAGTTCGTCGACGCGGGCGAGTCCGCTCGCAAGGCCGACCGGCCCGAGCTGATGCGGATGATCCAGTACGTCGCGAAGCACAAGACGAACTACTGCATCGTCCACAAGGTCGACAGGCTGGCCCGCAACCGAGCCGACGATGTGACCATCCACCTTGCGCTCAAGGATGCCGGCGTCACGCTGGTGTCGGCCACGGAGAACATCGACGAGACCCCGTCGGGGATGCTGCTGCACGGCATCATGTCCTCGATTGCCGAGTTCTACTCCCGCAATCTCGCTACCGAGGTGGTCAAGGGTCTGTCGCAGAAGGCGGCGCAGGGCGGAACCGTGACGAAGGCACCCATCGGCTACCGCAACGTCGGCGTGCGCGACGAGTTCGGGCGGGAGGTACGTACCGTCGAGATCGACGAGGAACGAGCCCCGTTGGTGCGGTGGGCGTTCCAGGTGTTCGCATCCGGTGACTGGACGACGAGCCAGCTCCACCACGAACTCGTGGCGCGCGGCCTCACGACTGCGGCGTCGCCGCGGCGACCATCCCGACCCATCGGCAAGTCGTCGGTGCATCGGATGCTGACGAACCCGTATTACAAGGGCAGCGTCCGCTACCGGCGAGTCACGTACGCGGGAGTGCACTAGGCGATCGTCCCCAACGAGGTGTAGGATCAGGTGCAGACCGTGCTCGGCACGCACCGCTCGTCTGCGGATGCGACGCAAGTCCATGAGCACTACTTGAAGGGGACGGTGTTCTGCGGGCAGTGCGGGTCGCGGTTGCTGGTGTGCAACGCGAAGAGCAGTCAGGGCACGATCTACCCGTACTTCGTCTGCGCCAGCCGTCACGGTGGCAGAGGTACCTGCACCCGGCAGGCGATGCTGATCGAGCAGGTCGAACGACTCGTCGAGCGCTTCTACGTCAAGGTGCAGATCGACCCGGAAACGATCGAGGCGGTTTCGGGGATGATTCATGCCAGGTTCGACGAGATGATGGCCGAAGGAGCCGCCGAGCTCGCCGACCTCGCGTCCCGGAGAACCCAGCTCGAAGGCGAGCAGCAGAAGCTGCTCCAAGCCCACTACGCCGGGGCGATCCCGCTCGACCTCCTCAAGAGGGAGCAGGACCGGATCACCGCGTCGTTGGAGACCATCGAGCACCGGATCACCGCGCACCACGGCCACTACGCCGCTGCGCGAGAGAACCTCGACGACTCCCTGAAGCTGTTGTCCAACGCCGCCGACATCTACGAGCACGCCGACGACGCGAACCGGCGGCTCATCAATCAGGCGCTGTTCAAGGCGATCTACATCGACGAGGACAACGACGTGCGCGTCGGCTACCGGAACCCGTACGACGGGCTGAGCATCCCTGGCCTCCATGCCGACGCCCTGAGCTGGGCCGCCGAAGCGAAGAAAATGGGCCAGGTGGGAACCGCGACCAAGGGCGGACCCTTGGTCGCAAGTTCATACCTGACCCGTTTGGGGTGGCTAACGGGACTTGAACCCGCGACCCCCTGGACCACAACCAGGTGCTCTACCGACTGAGCTATAGCCACCATGTGCCGTCATCAGACAACCCGAGAAGAGTACCGGTTTTCGGAGTATGAATGCAACCCGGCCTTCCCCTCCCGGTTGTCGGCGTCAGTCCCTGCCAGCTCCAGTGAGGAAGCCTTGGTACTTCGCAGCGATCTCGGCGCACCGGTTGGCGTCCGGGCCAGGAGAGGGAACCATGAGGGCTTCGCGCCAGTACATCAGCTCCTCGATCGACTCCTGGATGTCAGCGAGGGCACGGTGGTTACCCTGCTTCTCCGGGGTGTGGCCGAAGGCGCGTGGGTACCAGCGTCGTGCCAGTTCCTTGATGGAGGAGACGTCGACATTGCGGTAGTGCACGTAGGACTCCAACTCCGGCATGTCCTTGGCCAGGAAGGAGCGGTCGGTGCCGATGGTGTTTCCGGCCAAGGGGGCCTTGCCGGCTTGCGGGACGTGGGTACGGATGTAGTTGAGCACCTGATCCTGGGCCTCGGCCATCGTCAGTCCCTTGTCGAGCTCCTTGAGGAGTCCGGACTTGGTGTGCATGCCGCGCACGAAGTCATTCATGTGCTCGAGCCATTCGGGCTCAGGCTTGATGATGACGTCCACACCCTCGCCCTGGACGTTGAGCTGCCCATCGGTGACCAGGGCGGCCACCTCGATGAGTCCGTCGTGGGCCAGGTCGAGCCCGGTCATCTCGCAATCGATCCACACCAACATGTCTTTCACGTCACAACAGACTAGTTGGTGGTGACGACATGCCACTTTTGAGCGGTTGATGAGGAAGAGGTCCTTACCGTTTGCCGCGCGGCACCCAGCGGCCCATCCAGTAGCTGCCGACCAGACCGATAATCGCCATCACGATGCTGGCTGCCGACAGCGGCCAGACCAGGGTGACGAGGGTGACGACGATCGGCCCCATCGCCGAGCCGGTGTCCGAGAGCAGTCGCCATGCAGCCAGGAACTGAGGCCGTCCGATGGCGGGAGACGCGTCGGACCCCAGGGTCATGACGATGCCGGAGCTGGCGCCATTTCCGATGCCGATGATGAGGGCGACGATGCCAATCGTCGTCGCAGTGTGGGCCAGCGGCAGGGTCAACAGCGCGACGGCCTGGATGAAGATCGACGGCACTGCCACCCACCAGCGTCCGAACTTGTCCATGAGGGCACCGCCGGGCAGGAAGAGCAGGACGTCGGCAGCCATCGACCAGGCGTAGATGAGATCCGTGGTGGCCGGGGTGAGTCCGCTCGCATGGCACCACAGCGGCAGCAGAGAGCGGCGGGCCGACCGAACGAGCATGAGGGCCGTCACTCCCAGACCAGTCGTCCAGAGGACTCTCGCGTTCTGTTTGGCGATGGTCCAGGTCGAGACCTCGTCGGGAGCTCCTTCCTCGGCGAGTTCCGGGGTGTCGACCGGTGGCAGGTCGGGCATGACGGTGGTCACGGCGGCTGCGAGCACACTGGCGATGGATGCAAATCCATATGCCCATGCCATCGAGGATTCCCGGAGGATCCATGACCCCGCCATGGGGCCGACGAACCAACCCACCCGGAATACCCCTCCCAGGGTGGACAGGGCACGGGCGCGGTAGCGATAGGGGATGGCGACCGTCAGGTAGTTCTGTCGAGCGATGCCGTAGACGGCACCGGCCATGCCATTGACGAGTACCGCGATGGCGAGCAGTCCAAGGTGATGGGCCAGCCCCATGGACCCCAGGGCCATCGCGTCGATGAGCATGGCGATGACCAAGGACCACTTCTCGCCGATCTTCGTGACCAGCCACCCTGCAGGTACGTCACCGATGATCTGGCCGATGCCGACGAGAGCGGCGATCGCGGCAGCGAGGGCAGCGGATGCACCGTTGTGAACCGCGGTGAGCGGAATGAGCGGGATTACCGCGCCGTATCCCAGGGACGACATCAATGTCGGCAGGTAGGCGGAGACGATGATTGACGACCATTTCACCGGTGGGGTCGGGGACTCGGTGCGCGTCGAATCAATCACGGAGAAAGGTTAGGACGGCGAACAAATGTGTGCAGCCTTGCTCGCCACCTGATTGGGGCGGGCTGGGTGATGGTGGCCGGATCCCGTTAGGATGTCAACCATGGCCCGGTAGCTCAGCGGATAGAGCAGCAGCCTTCTAATCTGTCGCGCGTGGGTTCGATTCCCACCCGGGCCGCCATCATCCTTCCGCGTTCCGCGGGGCGAGGAATTGACGCAGCGGAAACTGTCCCAGGTGCCCGGTAGTCTTTCAACTATGTCCTACGTTGCCCCCGCGCCCGTTGTGCGTCGTCCCTGGTGGCAGCGTCTGTTGCGTAATCCGTGGTTCTGGGTGCTGCTCGTCCTGGTGTTGGTGTCAGCTGCTTGTGTGGTTCACACCTACGTGAGCATGCATGCGGACACCGAGGTGGAGCGCGACGGCCAGAAGGGTGTCGTTCCCGGCATCACCAATCAGTCGTTCAAACTTGCCTTCCACTACGCATGGCCGACGGCAGCGGTCTGGTCGGCGATCTTCATCCTCATCGACCGTTTCAGGACCCGGCATCTTCACGTGTGGTTCCTCTGCTTCTGCTGGGGAGCGTGCATAGCGACCTGGATCAGCCTGCACGTCAACACCTGGATGGCGGGGATGCTCTCGGTGACAGGCGGGGTCGATCCGGCTTCAGGTGCAGGTCCTGCGGTGTACTCGGCTCCCTTCGTCGAGGAGTCTTGCAAGGCCATGGTGCTTTTCGGGCTGGCCGTGGTCACCGGGCGACGGATGACCTCGGTCGTTCAGACGGTCAGCGTGGCCGGGCTCTCGGCGATCGGCTTCGCCTTCGTCGAGAACATCATGTATTACGCCCGCGCTGACAACTATGCTCGCGTGACCGCCGCGGCCGGAGACCCGAAACAGGCTGTCATGGAGATGGTCATGCTGCGCGGCGTGTACACCTCCTTCGGCCATCCCCTGTTCACCAGCATGACGGGTATCGGTCTGGCTCTCGGGCTGAGATCGCGTAGCCGCCTCGTGCGGGTCCTGGCCCCGACCACCGGCTTCGTCATCGCTGTGCTGGGGCACATGCTCTTCAACGGCTTCTCCTCGGTACTGCCGATCGGCACTCTGAAGAACCTCTGGTATGTCGCCCTTGCCATCGTCGCGTCCGTCGTGGTTTTCGTGATCATCCGCATGGTGCGCGAGGGCAGGACGATTCGGAACCGTCTCGAGGACTACGTCAAGGCCGGATGGTTGCCGGAACACGATGCCGACACCCTCTCGGCGCTGCGGCGTCGTCAGTGGGCGGCTCTGGTCGCTCTCAGCCAGGGCCCGCGTCGGTGGTGGCACACGCTGGAGTTCCTGCGTACCGGCACTGATCTGGCCTATCTGCGTGACGCCGTTGTGCGAGGACTCGACGATGACCCGGGAACGCGTCAGATCCAACTCATCAATCACATGAACTCGCTGCGTCCCATGGCTGTCACCGTGGCCCGAGGCGCGAAACTGTCCAAACCGAGACTGCCCGCATTCCTCAGACGACGTCGGAACCAGCCGGTCAACAACGAGTTGCAGTGGGCACCGCCACAGGCCTGACGAGTGACCAGGAAGGATCACCATGAACACCGAGCAGATGCTGCTGTCGCTTACGGATCTGCGGCACGACCTGCGTCAGGCTGAGTTTCCCCTTGATCTGCCCGAGGCCATCACCCAGGCAGGTTTGGCTCGTCGAATTTCCAACCAGCTCAACGACTACGTCCTTCCTCGGCTGGAGACCGTCGACGCACCGCTGCTCGCCGTGGTCGGTGGGTCGACAGGTGCCGGAAAGTCCACCCTGGTCAATTCGCTGGTCGGACGAGTGGTGACACGGCCCGGCGTCATTCGTCCCACCACAACCTCTCCGGTTCTCGTCCACCACCCTGACGACGCAGCGTGGTTCGACGGTGACCGGGTGCTGCCCACGCTGGTGCGCTCCCGAGTTGCCAGCAATGACGCCTCGAGCCTCCAGCTGGTCGCTGAGCCTGGGATCCCGAAAGGGTTGGCCATTTTGGACGCCCCCGACATCGATTCCGTGGTAGCGCGAAATCGCGACCTGGCTGCCCAGCTGTTGCAGGCCGCAGATCTGTGGGTCTTCGTCACCTCGGCTGCTCGCTACGCGGACGCCGTGCCCTGGGACTTCCTCAACGAGGCCCAGGAGCGACATGCCTCGGTGGCGGTGGTGTGCGACCGCGTTCCGCCGGAGGCCATGAGGGAGGTTCCCCCGGATCTCGGTCGGCTTATGACAGAGCGTGGGCTGGCCGATTCCCCGCTCTTCGCCGTGCCGGAGACCAAGACCAATGCCGATGGCCTCCTTCCTGACCAGGCCGTTTCACCGCTACGGTTCTTCCTGTCGAGCCTGGCCCAGGATCAGCAGAAGCGGCGTGAGGTCATCGCGTCCACCTTGTCCGGGGCCATCGGCTCGGTGTGCGAACGGTCGTCCTACATCGCCGCTGGCCTGGAAGCCCAGGCGGATGCCACATCCAGGCTGGCTGAGGATGCTCAGTCGATCATGGCCGAGGAGTCGCAATCGATTGCTGCGCAGTCGGCCGACGGTACCCTGCTACGAGGCGAGGTGCTGGCACGGTGGCACGAATTCGTGGGAACTGGTGAATTCATGCGGGCCATGGAGGCGAAGGTCTCGTGGCTCAGAGACCGCGTCGTCCGGGCATTCAAGGGAGCACCGCCGGAGGTCGAGAAGGTCAGTGTCGCGGTGGAATCTGGCCTGGAAAACCTCATCATCGCGGAAACCCAAGCTGGGTGTGAGCGAATCGAGGCCGTGTGGCAAGCTGACCCGGCCGGCCGCAGTGTCCTGGAACGGGCGGACGAGGATCTGGCCCGCCCGTCGCAGAGTTTTGAGGAATCCGTCTCTCGCATGGTGAGGGACTGGCAGGGCGACGTCATGGAATTGGTTGCTGGGGAGGGCATGGACAAACGATCCAAGGCCCGATTCATGGCCTTCGGCGTCAACGGGGTTTCCGTCGCACTGATGCTCGTCGTCTTCGCCCACACTGGCGGACTCTCCGGGGCGGAGGCCGGAATTGCCGGCGGCTCGGCCATCGTCGCGCAGCGGCTTCTCGAGGCCCTCTTTGGCGACGACGCGGTGCGGCGTCTGGCGAAAGTCGCCAAGGAACAGCTTGACGCCAGTGTCGAGGGGCTGCTCGCCAATGAGGTTGCGCGCTATCAAGACGTGCTCGGATCATTGGGGGTTGATGAGGAGCTGCCTGCTCGGATCCGCACCTCGATCGAGGAGGTGCGGCAGGCCCAGGAGGCGCCGGAATCTCGCGATGGCGAGGTGACGATTCGAACCCGTCCGAAGATCCGGGAGGTGGAGGCGTCCGGGGCTCCTGAACTCGGGCAGATGAGAGCTGGCATGCCCGTTCTCGACGCCGAGATCGTCGAACCATCGGCTGTTCTGGAACCTGAGCCTCGTCAGGAGGAACGATGAGGAGACAACGCGTCGACCTCGCCGAGCGCATCGAGATGCTGAGCAAGGCGGTGGAGCTGTCTGCTGGACGTGTCCCCGACGATGTGGCAGACCATGCCCGTACGGTTCTGGATCGTGCTGACCAACGCTGCCGAATCGGTGGGGACCACACCGTCATTGCCCTTGCCGGCGCCACAGGCTCGGGGAAGTCATCCACCTTCAACGCACTGGCAGGTGCGGAACTGGCGGATCCCGGCGTGCGTCGTCCGACGACCTCGAAAGCCACGTCAGCAGTGTGGGGAAGCGAGTCGGCCGAGTCCTTGCTGGACTGGCTCGATGTCCCTCGGCGACACCACATGGGCAGCGACGATGCCCTCGACGGTCTGGTGCTGCTTGACCTGCCCGACCACGATTCGGTGCGAATCGAGCATCGCCTGGAGGTGGACCGGCTGGTCGAGATGGTCGACATGATCGTGTGGATCGTCGATCCCCAGAAATATGCCGACGCCGCTCTGCACACTCGTTATCTGGCGCCGTTAGCGACCCATTCCGAGGTCATGACGGTCGTCCTCAACCAGGTTGACCGTCTCGACAAGGAGCAGCGCAAGAACTGCCTGCGCGATCTGCGTCGGCTGCTGGACTCTGAAGGCCTGGACAAGGCCAAGATCATGGCGATCTCGGCCACCACCGGTGAGGGCGTGGAAGACATGCGCGTCGCATTGGCTCGTGCCGTGCGTGCCAAGAAGGCTCAGGCAGCTCGTCTCCATGCTGACCTCGACAGCGTCTCTCAGCAATTGTCGGGGGCAACCGGTGACGAGGCAGGCCAGGTGAGTCAGGACTCCGTCGACCAATTGATCGAGGCATTGTGCACTGCCGGAGGTGTTGACCCCGTCGTTGAGGCAACCCGGGAGGCCTACCGAAAGAGAGGGCACTACGCCACTGGCTGGCCGGTCACGTCCTGGGTGTCGAAGATTCGTCAGGATCCGTTGCATCGGCTGCACCTGGACCTGGTGCCGAGGAGGAAGAAAGGGCTGTCGCGCGGGACGGAACCCACCGATGTACAGCGAAGCGCCATGACGGCACGCGTCGGCGTCGCAGGAGCCAAGGTGGACACGGCAGTGCGCTCTCTGACGTCGGAGGCGTCCAATGGACTACCTCGTCCGTGGGCCGACTCGGTGCGGGCTGCCTCATTGTCGAACCGCAAGGACCTACCCGACGACATCGATCGAGCTGTCGCCGCCACGGATTTGGGGGTGCATCGCGGGACCGGCTGGTGGAAGTTGGTGACGGTGGTGCAGTGGATTCTCATCGTCATCGTCGTTGTCGGGGCGGCCTGGTGGCTGGTGGATGCTTTGACGGCCTACTTCCAATTCCGGGTTCCACCGGTGAGATGGCGCAACGTCCCGGTGCCGCCCCTCATCGTGATGGGGGGCGCCGTCACGGGGATCGTGGTGTCACTGCTGTGCCAGGTCGGTGTGCAGGTGGGGGCGCGGGCAGCTGCGCATCATGCCAGGTCTGAATTGCGGGCCAACCTCACCGAGGTGGCATGGCAATCGGTCGTCGATCCGGTCAATGTGGAGCTCGATCACCACGACGAGGTTGTCAAGATCTTGTCCAAGGCGTCCTGACTCGGGTTCGGGGCCAGTGGCGGGCCCGAGTTGTCCACAGGGCCCTCGGCAAACGGTATCGGAGTTGTCCACAGATCTGAAATTGTCTGACGGGTTTCGCGGGTCCACGACGATAACTATGTGTGAGCGGAAAGGAGCTCACAGATGGACGCAAACGTGTCATTCACCGGAAATCTTGGAACTGACGTCGAGATGAAGACTGGCGAGGGTTGGCGGGGAGCCCGATTCCGGGTTGCTCACACTCCTCGCGTCATGAGGCAGGGGGAGTGGGTCGACGGGACGACGACGTGGCTGTCGGTGCACGTCTACGGGCGTCTCGCGGACAACTGCGCCGCCTCCTTGCACAAGGGGGATCCGGTCATGGTGACTGGACGACTACGTACCCGTAACTGGATCGACGACGAGGGCTCCCACGCGCAACTCATCGTGGTCGCGAGCAATGTCGGACCAGATCTGTCTCGAGTGTCGGCGGTGTGCCGCCGGCCCGAGAAACGGGCCGAGGCGCCGCTGGACGACGATCGCGTGCTGCGCTTCCAGGAATCACACGATGTGGTTGACGGCGACGAGATCGACGACGTCGAATTGGTCGGTTCCTGAAGTCCGAGGTGATCCATCGGGAATGAGTTGGTGACGGGGGTCGTTACAACGACTGGCATACTGTGCAACGGTCGGTGAAGTGCCGGCCGCCCCGTTCCCGCAGATTCTGGAGGAGTGCCGATGGCCGAGTTCATCTACACCATGCACAACGTCCGAAAGGCGGTGGGTGACAAGGTTATTCTCGACAATGTCACGCTGTCGTTCTTCCCGGGCGCCAAGATTGGTGTTGTCGGACCGAACGGCGCTGGTAAGTCGACGATGCTCAAGCTGATGGCTGGGCTCGACAAGCCGAACAACGGTGACGCCAACCTCGCCAAGGGAGCCACAGTCGGAATCCTGCTCCAGGAGCCCCCGCTCACCGAGGACAAGACGGTTCGCGAGAACGTCGAGGAGGCCGTCGGCGACATCAAGGCGAAGCTCGCACGGTTCGAGGAGGTTTCGGCCGAGATGGCCAACCCGGACGCCGACTTCGACGCCCTCATGGCCGAGATGGGCGAGCTGCAAACCGAGCTCGACAACGCCAACGCCTGGGACATCGACACCCGCCTCGAGCAGGCGATGGATGCCTTGCAGTGCCCTCCCGGCGACACCCCGGTCGACGTGCTCTCCGGTGGTGAGCGTCGTCGCGTCGCCCTGTGCAAGCTCCTCATCGAGCAGCCTGACCTGCTGCTCCTCGACGAGCCCACCAACCACCTGGACGCCGAGTCCGTCAACTGGCTGGAGGGCCACCTCAAGTCTTACCCAGGTGCCGTCCTGGCCGTCACCCACGACCGCTACTTCCTTGACCACGTGGCCGAGTGGATCTGTGAGGTCGACCGCGGTCAGCTGCACCCCTACGAGGGTAACTACTCGACCTACCTGGACACCAAGCGCAAGCGTCTCCAGGTCGAGGGCAAGAAGGACGCCAAGCGCGCCAAGATCCTCGAGAAGGAGCTGGACTGGGTGCGCTCCTCGCCGAAGGCTCGCCAGGCCAAGAACAAGGCCCGTCTGGCCCGTTACGAGGAGCTGGCTGCCGAGGCCGAGCGCAACCGCAAGATCGACACCGCCGAGATCAACATCCCGCCGGGCCCGCGCCTTGGCAACGTCGTGCTGGAGGCAAACCACCTCACCAAGGGGTTCGGCGACCGTGTCCTCATCAAGGACCTGTCCTTCACCCTGCCGCGAGCCGGCATCGTCGGCGTCATCGGCCCGAACGGTGTTGGAAAGACGACCCTGTTCAAGACCATCGTCGGACTGGAGAAGGCCGATTCCGGCGACCTCAAGGTCGGCGAGACAGTCAGCTTCTCCTACGTCGACCAGAACCGTACTGGCATCGACCCGGAGAAGAACGTCTGGGAGGTCGTCTCCGACGGACTGGACTACATCAAGGTCGCCAACTTTGAGGAACCCTCGAGGGCCTATGTGGCGAGCTTCGGCTTCAAGGGACCGGACCAGCAGAAGAAGTCCGGTGTGCTTTCCGGCGGTGAGCGCAACCGCCTGAACCTGGCCCTGACCCTCAAGCAGGGCGGCAACGTCCTCCTGCTCGATGAGCCGACCAACGACCTGGATGTCGAGACCCTCTCGAGCCTCGAGGACGCCCTCCTGGAGTTCCCGGGATGTGCCGTGGTCGTCTCCCACGACCGCTGGTTCCTCGACCGCATCGCCACCCACATCCTGGCCTGGGAGGGCGAGGACGAGGACGGTGTACCGCGCTGGTTCTGGTTCGAGGGCAACTTCGCCGACTACGAGGTCAACAAGATCGAGCGCCTCGGGCCGGAGGCGGCTCGTCCACATGCCTCGAAGCATCGTCGACTCACTCGTGACTGAGCGGTGACGCACTGGTGAAGAGTCAATGAACTCTTCCTGTTGACACCGTTCACGGCGCCGGCTCATTGCTATAACGCTGTTATGGGTCGGCGTCGTTATGTTCCCACCGTCGTCATCGCTTTTGTCTCCGCGGTGTGTCTGGCCGTCACAGGATGCTCAATGGGCTCCTTGACGTCCCGTGACCCGAGTACGCCTGAGGCCGCAGAGGCAACGGGTCCGGCGGTTCTCCGTATCGTCGCTGGGTCTGAGCAGAAGACGGTGCTCGAAACCATCGTCGGTCCGTGGTGCAAGGACAAGGGGTACACCTGTACGTGGAAGCTCAAGGGATCGGTTGATCAGGCCCGTGACCTCCAGGCTGGGCAGGTCGAGGCCGATGCCTACTGGTTCGCATCCTCGGTGTTCTCCCAGCTCGCCAACACCAAGCACGTCCTCAGCGACGTCAAGCCGATGTTCCTCACACCGGTCGTCTACGCCGGGTACAAGCCGGTGATGGACAGGCTTGGCCTCGTCGGGAAGGACGTCACCGCAGTCCAGATCATTGACAGCCTCGAATCCGGCAAGGCCAAGGTGTGGGCAACCAACCCGACCCAGTCGAATTCCGGTGCCACGGTCCTGTTCAGCTTCCTCAACCACTTCGCAGGCAACCCACCTGGTCAGGCCCTGACGGCGGCTCAGCTCAAGGATCCCAAGGTTGTCGACGGCATGAAGAAGTTCTTCAATGCCATGGATCGCACCCCTCCTTCCACCGGCACCATGACCAGTCAGTGCGTCAAGGAGCCCAACCTCTGCCAGACGATGTTCACCTACGAGGACCTCGTCATTGAGGAGAACCAGAAGTTGGTCAGGGAGGGGAAGGACCCTCTCTACGTCGCCTATCCACGCGGTGCTCTGGCGATCTCGGATGCTCCACTCGGTTTCGTGGACCATGGTCAGGCCAATGCCGAGGAACATCACAAGATCTTCACTGAGCTGCAGAACTACTTGCTCGAGGACGATGCTGCACTGAAGAAGTTGGCCGCCATCGGACGGCGTCCGGGCAATGGGGTCGGCCTGTCCATGAGCAACGCCGACACCAAGGTCTTCAATCCTGACTGGGGTATCAAGACCACCCTCAAGGAGCAGGGAGTCACCTTCCCCAGTTCCGAGGTGATCGACCAAGCTCTGGACAATTACCACTCCCTGTACCGCAAGCCGGTGAACACCTACTACTGCCTCGACGGGTCCGGATCGATGGACAGCAATGGCGGCTGGGACGGCGTCAAGGATGCGGCGAGGGCATTGTTTGATCCCGCCGAGGCCAAGCGCAACAGGCTGCAAACAGCGGAGAAGGACGTCACCACGGTTGCGATCTTCAACAGGAACCTTACCGCCGGACCATGGACGGTCACCGGCAATGACCCCAGCAAACTCACCGATCTGCGCGAGAAGATTGACGGTTACGACCCTCATGGCGGAACGAACATGTACACCTGCCTCGACCGTGCAGTTCAACAACTGTCGACGTCCTCGGTGAGCAAGAAGCTGATCGTCGTCATGTCCGACGGTCAGTCCGAGGACGATTCGCGAGACCCGTCCATCGATGCGCTCAGGAAGGCGCACATCCCCGTCGTGACGATCGCCTTTGGAAAGAGTGCTTCGCCCGGACAGCTTCAAGAGGTCGCGAAGGCCAGTGGTGGTAGCTACGTGAGCAACGAGAACATGGTGTCGGCATTGCGGGAAGCTGCGGGATACAAGTGAGTCGACGACGCGCCCGTACTGTCGCCTCCGTGGCCGCCCTGGCTGCGATCGCCGTGGTCTTCATCGTCATGATGATCCTTCTTGACGGAGCCGCGACGGTCCCTCGTCTGGCCATCTCGACCGGCTTGGCCATCGCCACCGCAGTTGGTGTCAGCCTGGTCATGTGGCGCTCCCCGGCCCAAATTAGCGACGACTCCTACAACGACGATGCCGAGGACAAGGTGAGGTCATGTCGTCGGATTGTCGACGAGATCAGTAGTCAAGGTCACTCCTTGCACTCGGCGTCCATGAAGTCACTGGTGCAGCAGATCTCCAAGGTTGTTCCGGATCTGTTGGATCGGGTGAAGCGGGCGTCGCCGTCATCCCTGTATTCCTCGGCCAGCCAGCTGGAAGGGCACCTGCGCTCACTGTCGGGGGTGGTGAACACCTACTGCGACGTTGAGGAGCATCCGTTCTACTACAAGCAGCCTGACGAGGTGTTGCTGGAAGGGGAGCAGGCGACGCGGCGATTCCTTGACTTCGCCGTCGACTCGATCCGACTCATCAACCAGGGTGATTTGGCGGAATACCGCGCAAATCTCGCGACCGTCGCCCCGCCTGAAATGCCCGTTCTCGCCATCGAGGAGAAATGATGTCCAAACCACGTTTCATCATCGGGGTCGTCATCCTGCTCCTCGTGTGCGTCGTCGGGGGAGCGTCGTACCTGTACCTGCGACCGGACTCATCTTCGTCTGCCGGTAGTGGCAAGGCGACGTCGTCGTCCGAGATCACCGAGATCAAGTGTGCCGGTGGTTCGGAGAAGACCGAACTCATGGCCGATCCCGAAGTCACCAAGGTGCTCGCCGACAAGTACCACCTCAAGCTCGAGTTCGTGCCGATGGGCTCCTACTCCCAGGTCCAGATGCCGACCGATGACATCAAGAAGGGCGGATACAACTGTCTATGGCCCTCCAGCGCTTCGGCACAGCGGATCTTCGAGGCCGACCATCTCGGCCAGTTCTCCGGATACCGTGCCCAGACGGTCCTGCAATCCCCTGAGGTGGTGTACTCCGGTCCGGAGGCGACGGCCGCGTTGCAGCGCGCCAAGGTCGTCACCAAGGTCGACAATCATTACGAGTTCGACATCAAGACCTTCCTACTTGACCACGCCACGAAGAGCACCACGTGGCAGAAGCTCAAGGCCGGGAATCTGGCCGGTCCGGTGCGAATCCGTAGCACCGATGCTCGAAGCTCCAACTCCGGATTCACCATGATGCAGCTCGAACTGACGATCCTGGCCACCAAGGACAGCACCTCGTCGCCGACCTTGGCCCAGGCCAAGGCGGTATTGCCGCAGATGAGGCAGCTGTACGCGACCTCGGGTCTGCAGGCAGCCAGTTCCGAGAATGGCTTCAGCCAGTGGCTCACCCAGGGCGGTGAGTACGCGGCCCCGCTGTTCGCCGGGTACGAGAACCAAATCATCCAGCTGGCGGCCACCAATTCGAACTCGAAGGAGATCCTCAAGGATGTCACGGTGCTGTACCCCAGCCCGACGATCTACTCGGATCACCCGATCCTGGCATTGGACACGGACGGCCGGAGGCTCATCAGCGCCATGCGTGACGACGAGATTCAGAAGATCGCGTGGAAGAAATACGGTTTCCGATCCACGACGAATGCTGGGATAAACACCACGTCAACCTTCAACGACTTGCCTCTCGCGTCACGGGTGCGGACCATTCCCGCCACCAACGCGGACGTAACTCAGGCCCTGATGTCCTGCCTCACTGACGCCAAGAAGTGTTCCTGAACACAACCACGAGAACAGCACCACCGAAAGGTTGACCATGTCCGAGATGTCGATCGATTTCAATGCCTTGGCGGGAGCCGAGACTCCTGACAGGGGAGCGGCCGAGTCCAGTGTGGGAGAACTCGCCGTCCAAGCCGCGCAGGGGGCTGAGCCCGGTCACACCCTCTCATGTTTGGCCATGCTCACTCCTGAGCAGCAGGAGGCGGCGAGAAAGGTGGCTGCACAGCAGTTTCCGCACCTGCTCGCTGACACCGATGCGCTGGGGACCTTCGGCGACCAGGCGCTGTCAGCCGTCAACAGCCAGGTGAATCGGATCTTCCAGGAGGTCGGCCCGGTGCAGATTCCCGAGCTGACCTCGATCATGAACGAGATCAACGACCGGATGCGTGCCTTCCGCCGCAACTATGACCCGAGCCTCAACCGCGAGGTGCGCGAGACGTTCGACAAGTTCGCCGACGCCGTCAAGGGAATCTTCCGACGTGGCCGCGACATCGTCGAGATGCTCTTCGAGGAGGCTCGCTCGGTCGATCAGCAGCTTGACCGCATTGCCGGGCAGCTCGCCACCAAGCAGCACGAGCTGCGTCGCAACGTAGTGTTGTGTGACGAGCTCTACCAGGCCAACGAGGCCTCGATCGCCCAACTCGTCGGCGCCATCGCCGTGATGGAGGCCATACTCGACGAGGCTGCCAAGGCGCAGGCTGCGATCGTCGTCGAGCCGTCTGCCCCAGATGGCCGTGCCAAGCAGGAGGAGAGGGCTCGGATCACCGAATTCATGACGGCGATGCAGACGCGCATCAACGAGTTCCAGCAGCGTCTGTTCGTGGCATGGTCGACCAGCCCACAGATTCGCAACATCCGCGCCCTGCACTACGGGCTCGGCCAGCGTCTGGCCCTCATGGTCAACCTCACCATCCCGACGATGAAGCTCACCATCGCCCAGTGGGGTCTGCTGCTCGAGGCCCAGCAGGCCGCAGGTATGCAGAAGGCCGTCGCCGAGGGTGCCAACGAGGTGCTATCGGCCTATGCCGCGGCTTCTGGACAGACCGTTGGCGAGATCTCCCGCACGATGCAGACCCCGACCCTGGATCCGCAGACGATCCTCGACGTCGCTGAGTCCCTTGACCAGCAGGCCACCGGTCTGGAGGACGCGGTTCGTTACGGCGAGTCGGCTCGTCAGGAGGTGGTCGCCGCGATCCTCGTCGCCCAGTCGAGCATCGCCAGGACCTCTGCCGACCTGGACAAGACGGTCGCCGAACTAGTCGTCAAGTCGGCGAACAAGGTTGAGCTTCCTCCCGCACCACACCTGCCCGAGGCTGTCATGGCCCAAGTGCCCACCGAGAAGAAGTCTGCGGTCGTCGCGATCACCGCGTGAGCTCTGCGTGAGGTAGCGCTCAGGCCGGGCCAATGGTGGTCCGGCCGACTTGTCGTGTGGCCCCTGCCGCGTTGTGTCCTTTCGACGTCGTGCCGTCAGCGTGTTGCGTGGGACGGCAGGTGCGAGGCAAACAGTTCCGAGAAGGTGAGGGCCCGTCGTCCCGTCAGGTCAGAAGTCTGGCGCCGGCAGGAGAATCCGTCGGCCACGATGATGGCCTGCTGGCCGGCGTCCTCGATGGCCGGGAGGAGGTCGTGCTGGGCAACCTTCACCGAGAAGTCGTAATGACCGTTCTCGACGCCGAAGTTTCCGGCGTAACCGCAGCAACCGCCGACCACCGTGACCTTCGCCCCCGCAGCCTCGAGCAGGCGCTTGTCCGGGCCAAATCCGAGGATCGACGCATGGTGGCAGTGGGGCTGGGCGACAACAGTGTGGCCGGCCAGGGAGGGCGGGACCCAGTTCGCTGCCTCCAGCATCTCAGCGACGGTGTGCATGTTCCGGGCGACGCGACCAACCCGTGGATCGTCCGGAAGGAGGCGTAGGGCGTCGTCGCGCCAGACGGTCGTGCAGGACGGTTCCAAGCCAACGACCGGGATGTTGGCGTCGGCCAGGGGAGCCAGCACCGCCAGTCCTGCGCGCAGCCGGCGACGAGCGCCGTTGAGCTGGCCAGTGGTGATCCAGGTCAACCCACAGCAGACGTCATCGGAAAGGACCCTCGGGCGGTAGCCGGCGTCGGCCAATACCGTGACGACGGCGGGGAGGTCCGAGCCTTCCAACATGTCGGAGAAGGAATCCACCCAAATGACGACGTCTCCCCTGTCCCCGCTGCGGCGAGTCGGTGAGGTCGATCCGGTTGAGGGGGTTTTGGTAGCAGGCGAGGTCGGAGTTTCCTGATCCGCCACGATGGTTCGGGCTGAGGTCGCCTGCTTGCTGGCCAGTCTGGACGAGGGCTGGAACCGGGGAAGCGGACGGCGCTGATCGACACCGGCCGTCCATCGGGCCAGGTGAGCGAAGGGTGAGACCGCCAGTACCTTGTTGGCCAGGGCAGGCGCTCCCGGGATGCGGTTGAGAAGGCGCTCCCAGAGAGGAAGCAGGCCCATGGTCACGTGGGAGCGGGGGCGAAGCCGGTGGCGGTACTTCTCGTTGAGGACCGTGCTGCGGTAGCTGGCCATGTCGATTCCGGTAGGGCAGTCGCGGGCACATCCCTTGCATGCCATACAGAGGTCGAGGGCGCGTTCCACCTCGGGGGAGTCCCAACCGTCGATGAGGGTGCCATTGACCATCTCCTTGAGGACGCTGGCGCGGCCTCGGGTGGAGTCCACCTCGAGCCCGGAGGCCTGGTACGAGGGGCACATCACCGCGCTTGGGGCAGTGTGGGCGACGCACTTTCCGACTCCGGTGCAGCGATGGACGTCGGCGGCGAATTCAGGATGGGAAATGGTGATCGCGGAAAGAGCTGATTCGTGGGTTCGGATATTGGTCTCGAGCGGTGCGGGATCGACGAGAATCCCCGGGTTGAACACGTTGTCCGGGTCGAGGATCGCCTTGACCTTGCCGAAGAGGCTCAGGGCATCAGGGGAGTACATCGTGTCCAACAGGGCCGAGCGTGCCCGGCCGTCGCCGTGCTCACCGGAGACTGACCCACCATGCCGTGCGACCAGTTGCGCCGCCTCGGTGACGAAGGAGCGGTAGCGCTGGGGTCCGTCGGACTGATCGAGGGGGAAGTCGATGCGGCAGTGCAGGCATCCCTCGCCGAAGTGGCCGTAGGGCAGGCCATGGAGACCGTGGTCCTCCAACAAGGACTCGAAGTCGCGGAGGTAGGCGCCGAGGTCGGCAGCGGGAACGGCCGAATCCTCCCACCCGGCCCAGGCGGGCTTGTCGAGGCTGACGCCGGCCAACCCTGCTCCGTCAGCACGGATTTTCCAGAGGGCCGCGGCCTGTACTGGATCGGAGACCACCCAGCCATCGAGGCATCCGCTGGCAGCGACCATGTCTTTGGCTCGCGATGCCACCTCGGCCTCGTCATCGCCGCGAAGCTCCACGAACATCCAGCCGTCGCCACGCGGGAGATCGGGAACCGGGCGTCCTGCCCGGGAGACCACGTCGACGATCCGTCGCCCGAATCCTTCGCAAGCGACGGGGGAGAAGGGCAACAAGGCCGTGACGGCATCGGCGGCCTCGGGCATTGATGGGTAGCCCAGTGCCGCCGTCAATCCGTAGGGAGCTTCGCGGACGAGCCGGACCGTCGCCTTCGTGACGATACCCAAGGTAGCTTCTGTGCCCGCGATGAAGGCGGGCAAATTGCGACCACGCTCGGGTAGCAGCCACTCCATGGAGTACCCGGAAACTTGGCGGGAGAAGGTCGCGAATTCGGTCCGGATGGTCGCAAGGTTCGCGTCTGCCAGATCACCCAGGCGTTCCGCGAAAGGAGTCGTGAGGTCCCCGGGGCGGAGGGTCGTGACGTGGCCGTCAGCAGTGAGGAGGTCAAGGTCGACGATGTTGTCCCCGGTACGTCCGTACCCCAAGGCTCGCGGTCCGCAGGCGTTGTTTCCGATCATCCCGCCGATGGTGCAGCGAGTCGATGTGGAGGGGTCCGGGCCAAACCGCAATTGATGGGGAGCTCCGGCATGTTGAAGCCAGTCCTGGACCACACCCGGCTCGACGACTGCGGTAGCCGATTCGGGATCGAGGGAAAGGATGCGGTTGAGGTGCGCCGAGGTATTGATGATGAGTCCGGTTCCAACGGCATTGCCAGCACATGTCGTACCGGCGCCTCGGGTTGTCACGGGTAGTCCGACGTGACTGGCTGCCGTGACCAAGGCACAGAGCTCGTCAGTACTTCGTGGATGGGCAACTGCGGCAGGGACAACGCGGTAGATCGAGGCATCGGAGGAGTACAGGGCGCGCGCCAGCCGGGAATCGTCCAGGATTTCCACGGCAGAGGCGTCCAGACCCCTCAGAGTTGATTGAAAGTCCTGGAGAATGTCCGTGGTGGCCGTCATGGGCTCAGTCTGACACGGAAAGGACAGCCTTCATGGCCCGTCCCAAGGCCGAGAAATCCTCTGGATCGATCGGGTCAACGAAAATATGCCGGACCGCGCGGACATGGTCGGGGGCAGCCTGCCGCAGCAGGTCCATGCCGCCAGAGCTCAGCCTTGCGACCACTCCGCGGCGATCCCGCACGTCAGGCTCACGCACGACAAGTCCGCGTGCCTCGAGCCGTTCGATGGCGTGAGTGAGTCGTGACCGTGACTGATGCACCTCGATGGCGAGGACAGACATCCGAACTGCGTGATCGGGGGCTTCCGAAAGACTGACGAGGATCTCGTACTCGCACAGCTCGAGGCCATGGCGTCGCAGATCCTCCGAAAGATGCGCCGTGATACGAGCTGATCCGAGGAGCCAGGCTCGCCAGATTCGTTGCTGCTCGATGCTCAGCCAAGGGGCAGCCGCCGACCGCTCTACCTCAGGCCCGACATCGTCAAAAGACGCCATCGATGGCGTCTTCGAGGCATCGCCATCATGGATGCTGCGCCTGGAACCGCCCTGTGACATGATCACTATCGTACCTGTGGTGCGGGGAACGTCCTCCTGCCCGCTCCTGTGGACACCTACCTACGGGTGTCATCGGGAATTGTGGGGACCGGCCAGTGCGCCATGCAATAGCGTGGCAGAAGTCATTTTTGACCGAGGAGAGGGTGAGTTGATGAGGCGTACCAGTGACGAGGAGTCCCTTGCTCTGCAGCACAAACTCATTGCATCCTCGGCCAAGAACTTCGCGGCGATGCTTGATCGACAGGCCGATGCCCATCCGAATCGCATCGCCTTTCTCACTCCTTCCGGCGCTGACGATGAGCCCAACGCCTGGCTCCCCATGACCTTTGCTGAATTCCGTCGTCAGGCCCACGAGGTGGCTGCTGGACTGATGGAGTTGGGGCTTCCTCGGGAGGGCCGTGTCGCCCTGCTGTCCGGAACGCGCACCGAGTGGATCATTGCCGACATGGCCATCTCCTCCGCCGGTGGCGCGACGACGACGATCTACCCGAATTCCGGGCCGGACGAGGCAAGTTTCATCCTGGTGGACTCCGAGTCATCCATTCTTTTCGTCGATTCCACCGCCCAGGTTGCCAAGATCCAGGGCAGGCCCGAGGTCGACGCGGTGGTTCGGCACATCATCAGCTTTGCCGACGATTCCGAGGAGACCGGCGTCCGAGATGACCGGCTCACCACCATGGCCGAGATCATTGCGAATGGACGTCGACGCCTGGCCGTCGAGCCGGATCTCGTGCGTCGCATGATCGATTCCGTCGAACCCGACGACCTGTGTACCCTCATCTACACCTCTGGTACGACCGGCACGCCCAAGGGAGTCGAGCTGACTCACCGGGCGTGGACGTACATGGGCCAGGCGTGGAAGAACCTCGACATGTTCCGTGGTGGGGACGTCCACATGTTGTGGTTGCCGTTGTCCCATGCCTTCGGGAAGTGTCTCATCGCCATTTGCGTCGAGATCGGGATCACGCAGGCCGTTGAGCCCCGGATCTCGCGGTTGGCCCGTAGCCTGGGCGAGGTGAAGCCACGCGTCATGTGTGGTGTGCCGCGCATCTTCGAGAAGATCCGTGCCGGTGTCATGACGGCATACCCACAAGGACGTCTGGCAAGTCGTGTCTCGCGGTGGGCCTTCGCTACCGGACGCGACGCCCAGCGCTACCGGAACGCTGGCGATCGGGTACCGACCGTGCTCGAGGCCAAGCGGAAGATCGCTGATGCGCTGGTCTTCTCGACCCTGCGTCGCAAGCTTGGCGGCATCGAGTTCATGATCTGCGGCGGTGCCAAGTTGTCGGAGCAGGTTCAGCAATGGTTCTCCTCCGCGGGGATTCCCATCATCGAGGGATATGGGGCGACTGAGGTCGGGGCAGTCGCGTTCTTCAGCGGGCCTGATGCCATTCGGCCTGGCACAGTGGGACCGGTCGCTCCTGGTTGCCTCGCGCGGATTGCTGAGGATGGTGAGATTCTGGTCTCCGGACCGATCGTTGCTCGTGGCTACCACAGCATGCCCGAGAAGACGGCCAAGGCGTTCACCGACGGCTGGTTCCACACTGGCGACATCGGCGAACTCGATGAGATGAACTACCTGCGCATCACCGACCGCAAGCGCGACCTGTTCAAGACCTCGGGCGGAAAATATGTCGCCCCACAGAAGGTCGAGGCCACCCTGATGGCCAACTGCCCGTACCTGTCCAACGCGGTGGTTCTGGGTGAGGGACACAAGTATGCAGTGGCCCTCCTCACCCTCGAGAAGGGTGCTCTCATGACGTGGGGACGCCGGCATGGACGTCCCGACGCCAGTTACGCCGAGCTTACGGCAGACCCGGACGTGCGGCGCAGCATCCAGCGGTATGTTGATCGCGCAAACTCCCGCCTCGAGCGCTGGGAGACCGTCAAGAAGTTCGCGATCCTCGACCACGAGCTGACCGAGGACTCCCACTCGGTGACGACCAGCCTCAAGGTGCGTCGCGGCGTCGTGGCCGAGAAGTATTCCGACATCGTTGACGAGATGTTTGCCGACGAGAATGAACAATCGAGTGTGGCCAGGGGAGACGACGCGTCGTGACGGGCGTTGTCGTCGTCGATATTCCACTGCGTTGGTCCGACATGGATGCGCAGGGACACGTCAACAACGTTCGCATCAGCGAGCTGGTTCAGGAATCTCGAAATCAGGCGTTCTACACGAACGGCGCCCAGGAGATGCTCGAGACCGGGATCGTCGTCGTCACTCAGGATGTCGAGTTCTTGGCGCCGTTCGTCGTGGATGGGAGCCCGCTGCGGGTCGAGGTCGGCTGCTCCAAGGTCGGTGCGGCACGAACCATCCTGGATTACCGCGCCTGGCACCATGACATCGAGGTCGCTCGGGCACGCGGGATCATCTGCCCCTTCGATTTCGACGCAGGACGCCCTCGCCGGCTCACCGACGGCGAGCGAGGCGCCTTCGAGGCCATGAAGGTCGACGAGACTCCGTGGAAGCCGATCAAGGTCGTCGACGTCTCCGGGATCGGCGACATCGTCGACGTACCTATCCGGTGGTCTGACGTCGATCGGCAGGGTCACGTCAACAACGTCAGCATGGCTGGTTACCTCCAGGAGGCCAGGATCCTCGCGACGACGTCGTGGTCGCCAGGGATGAGGCGAGCTGGGGACCACCTGTGGGTCGTCGTGCGTCAGGACATACGTTATCGACGCCAGGTTCCACCGTCGCAGCGGTCATGCAAGGTGCATACTGCGCTCACACGGCTGGGAACCTCGTCAATGACCCTCGCCGGGTCGATTGCCACAGACGAGGGATCTGCCCTCGATGCCGCCACCGTGCTCGTCTGCGTCGATCCGGACACCGGAGCCTCGGTCCCGATTGACGACCGGACGAGGGAGGCGTTGGCAGCCCACCTCGTCACGGTCTGATCAGCGTTCAGGCTCGCAGCCACACGGCTTGGTCACGGCCGACGGATGCGAGTCCGTGGTGGATCTTCAGCGAGGTCGAGGTGACGATGATCTTGTCTGGGTCCACGGTCACTGGGTCGTCACCGAAGTTCACAACGCAACGGAAGCCGGGCTCGCGGGAGAAGTCGAGGACATCGTCGGACGACTCGTTCCACGTCATCGTCCCGGCTCCCAGGGCAGGGTTGACCCGGCGCTCAGCCAGCAGAGTGCGGTAGAGGGTCAGGAAGGACGACGGATCGTCCTGCTCGGCCTCGACCGTCCAATCAGCCCAGTCGTGCGGCATCGGAAGCCAGGTGTCGCTCGTTGACGACCATCCGTAAGGGGCCTCGGAACCGCTCCACGGAATCGGGACGCGGCAACCGTCACGTCCGCGGTCATTGTGTTCAGAACGCTCCCAGGTAGGATCCTGCAGGACGTCGTCGGGGAGATCCTCCACCTCTGGCAGACCGAGCTCCTCACCCTGGTAGACGTAGGCGCCACCAGGAAGGGCGAGTTCGAGCATGACGGCCGCGCGGGCGCGACGACGTCCCAGAGCAACATCGGTCGGTGTGCCGTGGAACGTGGCATGGGGAGCAGCGGGATCCGAGAAGTCCAGACCTGAGATCTCCTTGCCGTAGCGGGAGACGGGGCGGAAGTTGTCGTGGTTGCCCAGCACCCAGGTGGCACTTGCGCCCACTGACTCGTGGGCCGCCAGGGATTCGGTGATGGTGGCGCGAAGCGAACGGGCCGACCACGCCGAGATGAGGAACTCGAAATTGAACGAGGTGTGCAGCCTGTCCGATTCGAGGTAGCGCACCAGACGGTCATGGGGGAGATACGCCTCGGCGACGAACATGCGCGGCCCCTCGGGGGTGTCGGCATATTCGTCGGCGATGGCTCGCCAGCGGCGCTGGATGGGCGCCAGTCCAGGCTGATCCCACATCGGGCTGTCGCCAACGAGCTCGCCGATCTCCTCGTTCTCGGGTAGGTCGGGCAGGCCGGATTCCTTGACCATCGAGTTGGCGACGTCAATGCGGAAACCATCGACACCGCGGTCGAACCAGAACCTCAGAACGCGGTCAAACTCCTCGACGACTTCGGGGTTCTCCCAGTTCCAGTCGGGCTGTGAGACGTCGAAGAAGTGCAGGTACCACTGCCCAGGGGTGCCGTCGGGCTCAGTGATGCGTTGCCATGCACCACCTCCGAACACCGATGGCCAGTTGTTCGGAGGGAGTTCGCCGTTCTCTCCGCGGCCATCTCGGAAGATGTAGCGGTCGCGCTCAGGCGAACCGGGGGCAGCAGCGAGGGCATCCCTGAACCACGGATGCTCCTCGGAAGAATGGTTGGGGACGAGGTCGATGATGACTCGCAGGCCCAATTCGTGGGCCCGTGCCACGAGTGTGTCAGCGTCGTGGAGAGTGCCGAAGTCAGGGTTGATGGCACAGTAGTCGCTGACGTCGTAGCCGCCATCGGCCAGCGGGGAGGGGTACCACGGTGAGATCCAGAGGGCATCGACGCCCAGAGCGACGAGATGGTCAAGGTGTTCGATGATGCCGCGGACGTCGCCGATGCCGTCGCCGTTCGAGTCGGCGAAACTACGCGGGTACACCTGGTAGACAACGGCGGACTTCCACCAGTCGTGGGTCGTGGGGATAGTGGTCATGGGGGTCCTTGAAGGGTTGTGAGGGTTGTCAGGGGCGGGGTGGGCCCGCGGCGTGCCCGACGATGTCCGCCGCCGCGGAGCTGTTGGAGGGTCAGTCTGCGCGGACCTCTCGTCCGTCGCCGGACCAGTTGACGTGCCAGGAACCCTCGTCGTCGACACGGCGGTAGGTGTGGGCGCCGAAGAGATCGCGCAGGCCCTGGGTGAGGGCGGCGTTGAGACGTGGCGCGCGAACCTGGTCGTAATAGCCCAGGGCTGAGGAGAATCCCGGAACTGGCACTCCGGCCTCGACCGCTCGGGCGACGACACGACGCCATGCCTGCTGGCAGCGAGCGAGCTCGGCCTTGACGGAAGGTGCCTCCAGAAGGGTGGTGAGGTCTCCGGCCGCGTACTCGTCCTTGATGCGCTGAAGGAGGCGGGCTCGGATGATGCAGCCATCGCGCCAGATGGAGGCGACCTGGCCCATGTCGACCTCCCAGTTGTACTCGACCGCCGCGGTGCGGATCTCATCGAGCCCTTGGGCGTAGGCGACGACCTTTGCGGACCACAGAGCGTCACGAACGTCGTCGATGAAGGCCTGACGGTCATCGACCGAGATGGTGCGGTCCGGCCCCTCGAGGGTCTGCTGGCCCACCGTGCGCAGCGGCAGGGCGCTGGAGACTGAGCGAGCAAAGACGGCCTCACTGATGGTGGAGACGCCAACTCCGAGCTCAAGAGCCGTCTGCACGGTCCAGGTGCCCGTTCCCTTCATCCCTGCCTCGTCGCGGATGACGTCAAGGAGGTCGGTGGCAGGGTCGCGAGGATCCTTGGCACGCAGCACCCGGGAGGTGATTTCGACGAGGTAGGAGTCGAGATCACCATGGTTCCAGGACTCGAAGACGTCTCCGGCCTCGGCGTTCGTCAGACCGGCAGCGCGCAACAGGGCGTGGGCCTCACCGATGAACTGCATGTCGGCGTACTCGATGCCGTTGTGGACCATCTTGACGAAGTGTCCGGCGCCATCGGTGCCCATCCATGCGCAGCAGGGCTCGCCGTCGACCTGTGCCGAGATCTTCTCCAGAACCGGACCGATGGCTTCGTACGACTCTGGGGAGCCGCCTGGCATGATTGACGGTCCCTCCAACGCTCCGACCTCGCCACCGGAAATGCCGGTGCCGACGTAATGGATGCCGGTCGGGCGGATTTCTTCCTCCCGACGTCGGGTGTCGCCGAAGTAGGCGTTGCCGCCGTCGACGAGAACATCACCCGGCTGGAGCAGGGGAGTGATCTCCTTGATGACGGCATCCGTGCCACGACCGGCCTTGACCATCATGACGATGCGGCGCGGGCGCTCGAGACATGCGACAAAGCCAGCCAGATCATGGAACGGCAGGAAGGTTCCCTCGTTCCCGTGCTCGGCCATGACCTCGTCGGTGCGTGAAGCTGTGCGGTTGTAAACGGCGACCCGGAAACCCTTGTGGGCCATGTTGCGGGCCAAGTTAGACCCCATCACGGCCATCCCGATGACGCCGACCTCGGCGGTCTGCGGCGCAGTGTCACTCATGCGATTCCTCCTAGATGTCTCGCTTCCATCCTTCCAGGCATTTCCGCGTGGTGCAGGCGCGGATGGGTGGGGATGACGTGAGACAGCGAGGATGATAGAAGTTTTGGTGACGGAATCCTGCGGTGTTTCCGGGATCACCACGACAGGCGTGGCCGTACCCGGGCTGATGACACATCGTGACCAGAGACGCAACGGTGTCAGGTGCAGTGACGGTTTGACGACGGCGAGTTTTCTTCAGAGAGGTCCAACGAAAGCGCCCAGGCAACGATCAGGTCGGGGCCAGACCAAGCATGATCCGCGAAAGCTCGTGGTCTGACATCATGACCTTTGGGCGATGCCGCTTGTGGATCCGCTGTGCCAGCCACTCCAGCACGAATCGTGGTCGTTGCCTGAGCATCGTCGGAGTGATGTGCAGCATCCGCCAGCCATGTCGATCCAAACTCGCTGATCGCATCATGGTCGCTTCGTAACCTTCGGGTGTGCCGTGCACGCAGCGGCCGTCGACCTCAACCCCAACGCGTTCCGCATCGAAGGCTTGGTCGAGGGTGAAGGCTCCTTCGGCGGTGTCCACCCGTGTGTTGGAGTGCCACCCGGTGAACCCGACCGCGCGGAGCGCCCGAGACAACCACAATTCCGGCACCGACCAGGGATTGAAGGAAATATCGGCCAAGGCTGCTGTGATGCGGTGACGGCCGAACTTCCAGGACAGGCAGGAACGAGCCGACCTGCAGGAACGTGGAGTGACGAGTTTTTGTCTCAGCGCCTCGCAGACCCATTCCCATTCTCCCCGAACGGCCAGAAGGAGGACGGACGCCTCAGGAATTGCCATGGGGACATCGCGGTATTGGGTGACGTATCGGCGCGGAACTCGCCATCGGTGCACGAGGATTCCCTCTCGCTTGATGCCCCTCGTCCGTGAAAACGCCTCCACCAAGTGAATGGCGCTGAAATCTCGCGTCCGGCTCCCCGGGGGAATCATTCCTTGCGCGACGAGGGCGGCTTTGCCAATGATGACCGCGTCTCGATGCCACATGTGTATCGCCTGCATCTTCACTCGAGAATCGTCAGCTCGCCCGGCATCCGCAACGACTCCCGGGAGCATGCGTATCGCGCGGCCGGCTTTCACAGCGCGGTCAGCTTGCCCGCGAGTTCTGCTGAAGCGATGTATCCGCACGACACCGCCGCAGTCCCTCATGTCCAGTTCAAGTTCGTTCACACCACCATTTATCGGCGGGACACCAGAGAATCCGTCAGCCAAATCAAGATCTGTGGACATCGTCGGGAGAACCACCGAGAAGGTTGTGGATAACCTCGAGGAATGGGGTCCTGGGATCCGGCTGGAGAGGAATTCGCGGCACAACCACCAAGGAAGCCCACCGTCCTCCATGAAGATGAGAGAGATCCCAAGGTTTCGGGTTGCCCCTTATCCGGCGTGGTAACTCAGGAAAGACGGACCGTCCATGATCGGGAAGAGTTCGCGACGCGCCATATGTCCGTGTTCGCCAACGTACTTCTCCGTGAAATCTCTCCCCCCAAGGTCGGTCCAAAACTGGTGCGAAGACGCTACGCTGAGCCCATGATCGATGCGCTGGCCCTTGTGCCGATGAAAACCCTGCCTGGCTGGCCCGAAGCCGAATTCAGCTCCGTGCACCTACTCATGTTGTGTGTCGTGTGGCCGATCGCCACGGCTGTCCTGTTCACCCTCATTGGTTGGGGAGTCCATTTCGCCAAGGGACGCGGCGGCAAGAACTCGGACTGATCCTCGTCACGCAGCCTGAGTGCTGAGCACGAGGACGAATGCGGCCCCGAACCAGCTGGTTCGGGGCCGCATTCATGCGTCACAGCTCAGTGACGGCTGGCCTCCTGGCAACGCAGGGTGCGGCGAGCGTTGTCGGCGCGCTCGGCAAGAACGCGTCGCACAGTGCTGCCCGGGTTGTTGTCGGAAACCCAGCCATCGAGCTTGTCGAGCCAAGCCTCGTCGATGACCTCGGTGCTCGGGAAGAGCCACATCAGGGCGTTCTGGACCTGGGCGTGACCGGCCTTGGCCCACTGGCCGTCGCGGGAGTCGATGGACTTGCACAGCTCGAGGTAGGGATCGACGTACTGCGAGAGCGCCTCGGCCTGATCAGGCTGAATGAACTGGCTGACGAGCTGCCGGTAGGTCTCGTTGGGCACCGAGTCGTCGGTGGTGGCGCGCTGCCAAGCAGCCTGCTTCGCCTCGGCCGTGGGCATCGCGGCGCGAGCGCCAGTTGCCTGCTCCGATCCCGAGATGGTGTTGTCACGCTGCAATTCGGCATTGATCTCCGGTTCGCCGACTCGGCCCATACCGGCCAGGGCGATGAGGAGACGCCAACGCACTCCCTGATCGATGTCGAGGCCCTCAGGCACCTCTTCGCCATTCAGCCACCCCTCGAGCAGGTCAGCGGCGTCCTTCGTGGCAGCAGCGGCCAGACCGTTGGCGTAGGCCACCTGATGGTCCGAACCGGGCTCGGCGTCACGCAGTCCCGCCGCCGAGATCGCAACGAGATGATCGCGCACATCCTGGCGAGCCTCACGAGTGGTGTATGAGATCGCGGCGGTGGTGGCCTGGCGAAGGAGGGAGGTGACGGCCGTCAGGTCTGTCTCGCTGGGAAGCCCCTTGCCAACCAGGGTGACGTAGTCCTGGGCCTTCATCTCGGCGTCGCGGCACATGTCCCAGGCGGAACTCCAGCACAATGCGCGGGCCAGCGGATCGGACAGGGCGTCGATGTGCTCGATGAGGGTGGCCATCGAGTGATCATCCAGACGGACCTTCGCGTAGGTCAGGTCACCGTCGTTCAGCAGGACCAGATCACCGCGGGAATGTCCGACGAGGGCGGCAATCGGGGTGCGCTCGTCATGGATGTCAACGTCGAGGCGTTCGGTCCGGACGAGCTTGCCGTCGGTCAGTGTGTAGATGCCGATGCCCAGACGATGGGTCCGTAGGGTGGGGTACTTCTCGATGGCCGTTTGTACGATGTCGAAGCGGGTGAAGTTGCCGTTCTCATCGACGTCATAGTCCGGACGGACGGTGTTGACCCCTGGGATGCGCAGCCACTGCTCGGTGAAGGACGACAAATCGCGTCCCGACGCCACCTGGAGCTGATGGAGGAGATCCTTGAGCTCAGTGTTCGAGAAGGCGTTCTGGGCAAAGTACGTGCGCACGCCGGCCAGGAACTCGGCCTCCCCGACGAAGGCAACCAGTTGTTTCAGGGTCGAGGCACCCTTGGCGTAGGTGATGCCGTCGAAGTTCTGCTCGACGGTGTCGAGATCGACCATGTCAGCGGCGATCGGGTGAGTGGTTGGCAGCTGGTCCTGGGTGTAACCCCACGTCTTGCGCTGGTTCGCGAAGGAGACCCATGGGTCAATGCCGCCGTGCTTCTCGACGATCTTCTCCTGACAGTGATGCGACGCCCACTCGGCGAAGGACTCGTTGAGCCAGAGGTCGTCCCACCACTTCATGGTGACGAGATCGCCGAACCACATGTGAGCGAGCTCGTGAAGGATGGTGTTGTCGCGGTTCTCGTAGGCGGCCGAGGTAACGCGGGAACGGAACAGCAGGTCGTCACGGTGAGTGACGCAGGCAGCGTTCTCCATGGCCCCGGCGTTGAATTCCGGCACGAAGGACTGGGTGTACTTGCCGAATGGGTACGGGTAGCCGAATTCAGACTCGTAAACCTCAAATCCACGTTGTGTGGTGGTGCGGATTCGGTCGGCGTCGAGGTGTTCCTTCATTGACTGACGGCACAGAATGTCGGCGTCCATTTTGCCGGACAATGTGTGAATGGTTCCGTGATCGACGTGGTACTCGCCGGCGATAAGGGCTGTCAGATATGTCGAAATTGGAAGGGTGGGCTCAAAAGACCACCGTGACATCCCTTCCCAGGGGCCTTCCGTCGGCTCTGGGGTCGGGGAGTTCGAGACGACGGTCCAACCAGTCGGAGCGATGACCTGCAGTTCGAATGTCATCTTTTGATCGGGCTGCTCGAAATCAGCGTACATACGCCTGGCATCAGCAATCTCGAACTGGGTGTAGAGGTAAACCTTGCCGTCAGCAGGGTCGACGAAACGATGCAGGCCTTCACCCGAATGGGAGTAGCGGCACAGCGCCGTAACCGTGATTTCGTGAGTTCCCGCTTCCGTGGTGAACGGGAAACGATTATTCGAGAATGCAGCCGGATCCAGCGGGGTGCCGTCGAGATCTGCAGCGTAGACACCGTCAGCAATGAGGTCAAGATGACTCTCGCCGCCGGTCGACGAAAACTCGATGGTTGACGAGGAGACGAAGGTTTCGGTCGGCTCGGCGAGCGGATCGCCGTTGGGGTCACGTCCAGAAAGATCAACGAGCACCTTGGAGTTGTGCGCCGTGATGACCTGGGAGCGCTGCTGCGCCTCCTCACGAGTGATGTTGACCGAACTCATCATGCCTCCGTGGAACATATGTTAGTTAAGGGCGCACAAAAGCACCCAACAATTCCCATGAAACTCTATCGGTTCTTGCCTTTCGCTGTCTCGTTAAGCGGGAACTGTATCTCGCGTCATTACTGCGCCTTACGCGAACAATGACGGGGTCAGTCTTTGCGTGCGCGGGCGCGTGCAGTTGGCTGGTGCCATGACCACAACAGTTGATTTTTGGTTTGACCCGTCCTGCCCCTGGGCGTGGATGACGTCGCGCTGTATGCTCGAGGTGGAGAAGGTTCGTGACGTCCATACCGTCTTCCACGTCATGAGCCTGGCCGTCCTCAATGAAGGACGTGATCTGCCGGACGACTATCGTGCCGAGATGGATAAGGCGTGGATCGGCGCCCAGGCTGCCACTGGCGTCGTCGAGGTGCATGGACAGGAGGCTGTTCGTGATTTCTACACCGCCCTTGGAACCCGCTACCACCTTGGCAAGGAGGAGCGCAGCATCGAGACCGTCAAGGCGGCGTTGGTGGAGAGCGGCTACGACGAGTCCATCGCGGATCGTGCTGGCAAGGGTGAGTTCGACGAGGCCATGCGCGCTTCGCATCACAAAGGCATGGATCCGGTCGGACAGGATGTCGGTACCCCTGTTCTCCACATCAACGGCATGGCGCTCTTCGGTCCGGTGATGTCGCCGGCTCCCAAGGGGGAGGAGGCCGGTGAGCTCTTCGACGGGTTCGAGAAAGTGACGGCCTACCCCGGTTTCTTCGAGCTGAAGCGGACCCGTACCGTTGGACCGATCCTGGACTGATCCCCTCTGGAGCTGTCCCCCGGAAGGTCATTGAAGCGTTGATCGGGCGTCACCTGCCGTACATGGAGGTGACGTCCGAATCAGCGAGGGTATGGCCAAACTGATCGATCTTCTCGGGAGCACACCATGCCTTCCAGACCTTTCCGTGTTCTTGGCGCCATGGCGGTCGGGTGTCTGGCCATCACCTGTGCGCCAATTGCTCATGCTGACACCGACGACTCGCTGTCGACGAAGACTCCGTATCGCTATTCCGGTGGCGCCCTGCAGGCCCCGCCCGTCGGATTCCACCCCGTCAACACCCAGGTCGTTGCCCGTCACGGCTCTCGTGGCCTGTCGAGCTTCAAGTACGACGCCCTGACGATGGCGATCTGGGAAAAGGCCAATGAGTTGGGAGCTGTGACTCCCCTCGGCCAGGATGTTTACGCCCAGGCCATGAAACTTCATGAGGCCAATGAAAATCTCGGCAACGAGGGCACCTGGGCCCACATGGAGGCCGACGGAGTTGAGCTCAGCAAGGGCAACAAGCTCGAGAGGGGGTACGGCAACCTCACCCGGGTGGGAGCTGATCAGCATCGTCAACTGGGTGAGCGTCTGGCCCACCGGATGCCCGAGATCTTCAACGGGGAAGACAACACGGTCGTCGTGGAGTCCTCGGGAGAACCGCGTGCTGCGGAGTCCGGATACGACTTTGTCACTGGATTGCTCCATGGTGCCCCTCAGATGAGCGGGCATATGTCACGCGCCATTAAGGCCGACACCAAGACGCTGTACTTCCACAAGGACAAGTCGAACCCGGACTACAAGGCTTACAAGGAGTACCAGGACAGCAAGGAACTCTCTGATTACGTCGATGCGATGAATTCGCGTCCGGAGGTTCGCAAGGCCGCCCGTGAGGTTCTGGAAAAGATCTATACAAAGGACTTCGTCGACCGACTGGCAGCAGGGGAGTGGACCTTCGAGACCCCCGGGGGTAAGAAGGCCAAGAACGACGTCGACGCGGCCCTCAACCTGTACAACCTGTACATCATCGCTCCCTCGATGGCTGCTGAGACCAAGGTCGACTTCGCCAAGTACTTCACGAAGGACCAGGCCAATGTCTTCGCGATGTCCCTCGACGCTGAGGACTACGCCGAGAAGGGTCCCGGCTTCAAGGGATCGGACATCGCCCATCGCAATGCCCGCCCTCTTCTTAACGATTTCCTGGCCCAGATCGATCAGCAGACCAAGGACCATCCCAAGGGATCGGCGACCTTGCGGTTCGCCCACGCTGAGACCCTCGTTCCCTTCGAGGCGCTCATCGGCGCACCTGGATCTCGTACCCAGATCAGTCCGCAGGACACCAATTTCTGGCAGGCCACAGATTGGCGGGGTGCCAAGGTGGCTCCGCTGGCCTCCAACGTGCAGTGGGACGTCTTCGAGTCGGGGTCAGGGCAGAAGGTCGTCCGGATGCTCCTCAACGAGCAGCAGGCTACTTTCGGACGTGGCTGTCGTCCGATCTCGGTCAACTCATTCTTCTACACTCTCGACGAGCTCAAACATTGCCTGACTGGTGCTTCCATTGCTGATGGTGGTTGGTTGGTTAAGCCGTCTGGTGACGGGCCGTCGGCCCCGACCACGCCGGCTCCTTCCTCCACCGCTCCGACCGTGACGCCGAGCAGGCCAGGAGACTTCGCCGGGGCACTTCCGGCCACCGGAGTCTGAAAAACCACTGTGGGGACCGGTGGCCGCGGAGCTTCCGCGGTCACCACACCTCGTTGTGGGAGGCAGGTCGACTGATACCCGAATGCACAGGTATGCGAACTGCGCAAGGATGGGACCATGGTTGACGATCCCATCCGAGGCGATGAGTTGGAGGCAAGCGAGTCCGAGTCCGAGGCGCGCCATCGCTGGACTGAGCTGGCCGAACGCATCCTGGACGCCCAGGACGCCTACTATGCCAACGACGCCCCAACGATCTCCGACGCCGAGTACGACCAGCTCATGATTGAGCTGAAAAAGCTCGAGGACGATCATCCTGAGTTGAGGAGTCCGGATTCGCCCACTCAGCGAGTTGGAGCTCCACAGCGGGTGACCGACTTCGCCCCGGTGGAGCATCTGGAGCGTCTGTTGAGCCTGGATAACGTCTTCACCCGTGACGAGCTCTCGGAGTGGATGAACAGGGTCGCCACGTCCGTCGGAAACGTCCCGGATTTCCTGTGTGAGCTCAAGATTGATGGTCTTGCCGTCGATCTCGTGTATCGCGATGGTGAACTCGTCTCGGGGGCCACCCGTGGCGACGGTCGCATCGGTGAGGACGTCACTGCGAACGTCCGTACCATCAAGGCGATCCCGCAGAAACTGGCTGGCGACGACATCCCAAGCCTGCTCGAGGTACGAGGTGAGGTCTTCTTCCCGGTCGCCGACTTTGCCGACCTCAACGCCGCTCTCGTCGAGGCTGGCAAGAATCCCTTCGCCAATCCTCGTAACGCGGCCGCGGGATCGTTGCGACAGAAGGATTCGCGGGTGACGGCTTCACGTCCCCTGTCGATGATCGTTCACGGGATTGGCGCCGTTGAAGGACATGAGTTTCCCAGCCAGGGACACGCGTACGACAAGCTCGCCGAATGGGGCTTGCCGGTGTCGCCGTACCTCAAGATCGTCGAGAACGCCGAGCAGGTGCATGAGTTCGTCACTTCCTGGGGAGAGTCGCGTGATGAGGCCTCCCACCAGATCGACGGTGTGGTGGTCAAGGTCGATGGCGTCTCTCTGCAACGCAAGCTTGGTGCAACTTCTCGAGCTCCCCGGTGGGCCATCGCGTACAAGTACCCGCCGGAAGAGGTCAATACCGAACTTCTCGACATTCGTGTCAATGTCGGAAGAACGGGCCGCGTCACGCCGTACGGGGTCATGAAACCGGTGACCGTTGCGGGATCGACTGTCGAGATGGCCACCCTCCACAATGCCTTCGAGGTCAAACGCAAGGGAATCCTCATCGGGGACACCGTGGTATTGCGCAAGGCCGGCGACGTCATTCCCGAGATCTTGGGTCCGGTGGTCGAACTGCGTGACGGTTCGGAGCGGGAGTTCGTTATGCCCGATCACTGCCCCAGCTGCGGCGCTGAGTTGGCGTACGAAAAGGACGGTGACAAGGATCTTCGCTGTCCGAACGCCAAGGAATGCCCTTCTCAACTGCGGGAGCGTGTTTTCGGGCTGGCGTCGCGCGGCGCCCTCGATGTCGAGGCGCTCGGATGGGAAGCCGCCATCGCTCTGGTCGACCCGGAGAATCAGCGACCGGATGAAGGTGAGGTTGCCGAGGGGCTTCCGGACCGGCAGGTCCCGGTGCTCAACTCAGAAGCAGGGCTCTTCGACCTACAGCCCGACGACCTGGCCGAGGTCGAGGTGTGGCGTCGTCGGAAGGTGCGCGGGAAGTTGGGGCCTTGGCAGCTCGAGCCTTACTTCTTCACGAAGCCGACAACGAAGAAGCCCTCCGTTCCGACTGCCACGACCAGGAAGATGTTCGACGAGTTGACCAAGGCCAAGTCCCAGCCCCTGTGGCGGGTGCTGGTGGCATTGTCGATCCGTCACGTTGGTCCGACGGCGGCCCGGGCTCTGGCCACCCACTTCGGTTCGATCCCGGCCATTCGAGAATCATCCGTGGAGGAGCTCGCCGGGATCGACGGGGTCGGCGGGATCATTGCGGAATCAGTCCAGCAGTGGTTCGAGGTCGACTGGCATCAGGAAATCGTCAGCCGGTGGGCTGCGGCTGGGGTGCGAATGGCCGACGATCGCGACGAGGCACCTGAGCAGACCCTGGAAGGGCTGACTGTGGTCGTCACGGGAGGTCTGGAGGGATTCACCCGTGACGAGGCCAAGGAAGCCATCGTTTCCCGAGGAGGCAAGGCCGCCGGATCAGTGTCGAAGAAGACTGACTACGTCGTGGTGGGAGAGAACGCCGGGTCCAAGGAGACGAAGGCACGTGAGCTGGGTCGTCCGATTCTCGACGAGGCGGGGTTCCAATACCTGCTTGAAAACGGCCCACAGGGAATCACAACCGTCGCATGATGGTCGATCTTCCCGGGTCGCCACGCGGGAAGGACACTGCTGGTAGGACATACATGTGGGCCGGGCATGAGTGCCCGGCCCACGTTGTCGAGATGAGGGCTCAGAACTCCGAGATGTTGTGAGCCACGTCGACGGTTGAGAACATTCGGTCGACCGCCGCGATCTGCTCGTCAGTACCGGTGATGCGGTGGGCGGCGGCCAGCGAGAATCCACGTCCCATGCCGAAGTACAGCGATCCGAGGGCAGCCACATCGAGGGTTGCAGCATCGGTTGAATCGTCGACCCGAGTCACCGTGGCCGGTGCCCCCGGGGCATCTACGTCGACACGCCACGTACCCTCGGCGTAGCCCATCGAGTCGGTGACGTGGAAGGTCACTGAGCCTTGGTGATCCCAACCTCGCACTGCCATCGCCCGGTCGACGTCAAGGATGCGCAGCCACCCGAGATCAGTGTGACGGGTGAACGTGACCACCCTCGGGTCCTCGACCGCCCACGGCAGCGGCGTGGCGGGATCGACCTGCGGTGCCTTGATCGTCTCGATAAGGTCGACGGAGGCCAGGAACTCCCACAGAGCCACCTCGGCGTTCGGGGTGGTTGCCACCATGTCAACGACGGTGATCTGTGAGCCGAAGTCCTTGTCGATCTCGTAAGACACGACGCCATCAGGCTCTCCCTCGTCATTGCGGTGGACGATCGAACGGATTCGACGGTTGGGACCGCCCTTCTGGGAGCTCCAGCGCCCGGAGGAGAAATCGACATGCCAGGGCTGGCGGTTGTGGGAACCACGATGGGCCTGATGGAATTCGGAGAACACCTTGAGGCGCAGATCATCGATGGCCAGCGGATCGGCCATCGACACAGTTCCGCTCGGTTCGTGGTTGAGCTTGAACCGACCATCCGCAATGATCTCGACGTTCTGAGCTCGAGTCGAGATGCCGTAGCCAAAGCGTCCGTAGATGCTTCCCTCGGTGGCTGTCAGTGCGGCGAAAGGCAGGCCCTCCTCCATGGACCGGGTGAGGGCATTCGTCATGAGGGTGCGAAGCAGCCCGCGGCGGCGGTGGCTGGCGCGCACGGTCACGTCGGTGATGAAGGTGGCTGGTTCGAGATGACCGTGTCCGGTGTTGATGGTGCTGGGGTATGCGGCCATCGTGGCGACCGGGAGACCCGGGAACTCCGGATCGGGGTCAGGCTGCCGAATCGTCCACAACCGTTCACCCTCGACACAGGTGGCGTAGTGCTCGAGCTCGGCGTCGGATGGTTGTGCCAGGTGGAAACCCAGTGCCACGGCGCGTACCACATTGTCGACCTCGTCACTGCGGGAACCGTCGCTGGTGACGAGCTCCAAGCGGTAGGGGTCGGGGACCTGAACGGATGAGGTGCTTTCAACCATACCCCTCACGCTAGCGGAGTTGATCCCTCCTGAGCAGCCAACGGGCTGGAGGTTGGTGCCATGATTGAACCATGACCTTCAAGCCTTCACACGTTCATATTGGTACTGATCACGCGGCCTTCGAGCTCAAGGAGTTCCTCGTCGGCAAGCTGACCGAGGCCGGATATCAGGTCGTCGACCACGGCGCGTCGACCTACGATTCCCTCGACGATTACCCGGACTACTGCATTCCGTGCGCTCAGGCCGTGGTGGCTGAGCCTGGTTCCCTGGGCGTCGTTCTGGGCGGCTCGGGAAATGGCGAGCAGATCGCGGCCAACAAGGTCAAGGGAATTCGTGCTGCGCTGGCCTACACCGTCGAGATTGCCGAGCTGGCCCGTCTTCACAATGACGCCAACGTCGTCTCCTTGGGGGGCCGGATGCAGACCCACGAGGAGGCTTGGAAGATCGTCGAGACCTTCCTGACGACGGACTTTTCCCACGAGGATCGTCACCAGCGTCGTATTGACAAGCTCACGCGTTGGGAGGACGAGGGCTCACTGGGCTGAGCCGACCTCATCAGACTCCTTGACCGTACTGGCGGTGGCTCGACGACGAAGATGCGCCAGCACGGTCGGCCATTCCTGACCCGGATCGGGCATCTGGGAGCCAGCGGCGGGCTCTGATTGCTCGGCGAGTTCCCGTGCCCTCATGGCGCGGTCTTCATCGAGAATGGGTCCACGGCCGCGTCCGTGGTCGTGGGTGTGTCGGTGTTTGCCGTGGCCAGGGGCATTCATGTGACTATCCTGCCTCAAGTACTCGTCGCCGTACTCATCAATCCACGATTTCCGCGATTACCTCGCCATCTCATCGACCTCGAGAGGACAACCGTCTGTGCCCGAAGGCCACGTCATCCATCGTCTTGCCAACGCCATCGGTACCGCCTTCGCCGGAGAACCGGTCGAGGTCACCTCGCCACAAGGCCGTTTCGCCGAGTCCGCAGCCGTGCTCGACGGAACGGTACTGGCGTCGGCCCAGGCACGGGGCAAGCACCTTGTCATCGATTTCGACAATCATCGTGACGACCACCTGCTCCACATCCACCTGGGGCTCATCGGGAAGCTTGCGGTGGGACCATCAGTTCCGGTGGTCGGACAAGTCAGATTGCGCATTACCGACGGAGTCACGGCTGCGGACCTGCGCGGGCCCCAGACCTGCGAACTCATCAATGACGATGACTGGGCGGTGGTCGCGGCCACGATCGGTCCAGACCCCATTCGTGACGACGCAGATCCCGAGATTGCCTGGCACAAGGTGCGACGGTCCTCCCGCCGGATCAGTGACCTGTTGTTGGACCAGAAGATTGCAGCAGGGGTTGGCAACATCTACCGAGCCGAGGTCCTCTTCCGGCATCGGATCGATCCAGCGACCCCTGGCAAGCAGATTTCCCGCTCGACATGGCGGGCAATGTGGGATGATCTGGTCATGCTCATGCGCGCCGGGGTCGAGGCAGGACGCATTGATACCGTCCAGCCAGAGCACACCCCGGAGGCGATGGGGCGACCGCCTCGCGTTGATCGCCACGGTGGCGAGGTCTACGTCTACCGACGAGAGAACCAGCCATGTCTGGTGTGCAACACGCCGGTGAAGATGGTCGTACGGGGAGGGCGTCACCTGTTCTGGTGTCCACGGTGCCAACGTCGGCATCACTGACGGTTGAGTTAGGTCTGGAGGTCAAGGTGAGCCACATCAGCGTCGGTCAGCCGTGGACCCTGGTGTCATGCCAGGAGTCCGCCGACGATTCTTCGTGGATGTGGACTCACCCGTGCGGGGCGGTGCTGTCCGCCCGGCTACGCCAATCCGACGAGGCCGAGCTCATTGCGGGAATCACCATGCCTCCTGGCATCGACACTGCGGAAATGACGGTCCCCGGTCCGATCTGGATCCCTGACGATCCGCTCCCTGCTGCTGTGTGGGCGGCTGGGGCTCACGGCCTCGTCGTCACCAGAACATGCCGCGACGAGCATCCGGCACTCATGGTTTGGCGGCAAGACATGGGTGATTCATGCGCGGTGGACGAGGGCGTCAGCCTCCTTGGCAGCGAGATTGCCCTGGCCCCGGGCAATTCCCGGATGGCGTTGTGGCGTGGTCGGCTCACGGACGACATCGGGGAGGCGCTGGGCTCCCTTCCTGCGTGGTTGCCGGCCGAGACCATTGTCGATCAGCCCGAAGAGATGGTGTGTCACACCCCCGATGCGGGCATTCTCGTCGATGGGGCCGAACACACCAGCGAGACGATTGGCCCGCTGCCGGTGGGGGCGCATGACCTGGCAATTCATGAGTCCAGGGGAGCCACCCGAGTGTTGATCGGTTGGTCACCCGATCTGGCCACGGCTGTGGGCGCACGGGTCGACGAGATTCTTTCCGGTTTTGACCCACGTACCGTCACTGGACCACAGATGTGGCTCCTCATGAGCGCAGTTGGTATGAGGGTCGCACCATTTTCCGCTCTGGAGATGGCTGTCGAGGGCCTCGAGAATGTCTTGTCACGGCCGTTCGGTTCTGCTGATGATCACGTTGCTCGGCTTCTCACCTGCTGTGCAGCATTCAGGCTGGGCCATCGCATGAGTGATCCCGAACTGCGCGACGAGGGATTGCGCCGGTTGTGGGAACTGTCATTGGACGAGCCGGGAACGTTCATGTCCCGCTGTATCGCCTCGGCCGAGCTGGCGACGTTGGTGCCCGAACACGTGTGGGTCAATGTCGTCTCGGGCGAGGGGGAAGACCCGCTGGTACGTGCCGAGAGGGCCATTTGGACCGGCAGGTGCGCGAGCCGGGATGCCGACGAGGCCGTGTGGGAGCTGGGAGGTTTCCTCCCGACCGTTCCTGGCGGGCCTCTTTACGCGCAGGGCCATCGCGTCTCCAGACGCCGGGCCGCGCTCGCTCATGCCATGACGACGGTGTGGCCAGAGGAGCTGACGAGTTCGTTCGGCTCGCCCCGGGTGGGGGAATTGCGCCAGCGGACGTTGCGACGCCTCCTCGTTAGTGAGCATCTGGACGACGAGGATCTGGCTCTCCTGACATGGTGATGTCGCCGAAACGAGATTTGTCAGGATCATGAATCCGTTGGAAAAGTCTCATTTTGCCTCGGTTGTGCCATTTTCAGTAGGCAAGAACGGCTGTGCAGCGAGTGAGGTTCTGGTTGTGTCCGCAGCACGTGGCACAGTTAGGACGTGACTTCGTCCCATTTCGTACCTGAGACGCGAGCAGCAACGACAGCCCGGACGCGATCCGGTTCGCAGTCGACCCCGAATCCGAGGTCGATGCCGGTTGTCGTCATACCGCGATTGATGAATGTTGCCGTCCTCCTCATCGTGCTGCGCCTGGTCTTCAGCCGCACGACGTGGGTTGGAGTCGCGAACAACCTGTTCTCGGTGTTCATCTTCCCGATCGACGGTTTCGGTTGGGCGGGGGCCGTCGTCCTGGTGGTGCTGGCGGATGCGCTGTCGAGGCGCAAGAGATTCGCCTGGTGGGTGAGCATCATCCTCTTCGGGCTGATGTGGCTCGTTGCGGCCACGTTTTTCGTCATTGTTGTTGCCGAGGTCATCATGGGTGGCCCGACGGACACCTTCAATGACCTCGATCTCGCGGGGTATCTGTTCAACGTCTTCTCAGTCGGCTGGATCCTCGTCGCCCTGCTGACTCATCGAAAGGACTTTGCGGCACACACAGTTCGGACCAATCTCGGCAAGGCCATCGCCGTCCTCATTGGCGGGTTGTTGGCGACCGGCTTTATTGGCTGGTTGCTGGTCTCCCTGACCGGCGGTGTCGGACGGCCTCGTAACCGGTTGGTGCGCATTGTCGGTCGGATCATTCGCGGAAATGGTGCCGAAATTGCACCTGCTCCCACGTCTCCGCACTGGGTGCAGGAAGTGATCTCCTTCCTTCTCGCCCTCGTGCTGGTGGCCGCTCTTGTCGTCATGCTGCGATCTCAGCGCAACATCGCCATGATGAGCCTGTCCGATGAGCTGCGCCTGCGTCGGCTCCTCGAGGAAAATCCGGCGGACTCCCTCGGCTATTTCGCACTGCGTCGTGACAAGGCCGTCGTGTTCTCGCGAAACAGCCATGCGGCAGTGTGCTATCGAACCGAAGCAGGGGTCGCACTGGCCTCGGGAGATCCCGTCGGCCCAGTGGATCAGTGGCCCGGTGCCATTGAGGCATTCCTTGACGTCGCTCACACCTATGGTTGGGTTCCGGCCGTCATCGGCACTTCTGAGGTAGGTGCGACGGCATGGACCCAGGCCGGACTCAAGGCCATGCGCATCGGCGACGAGGCCATCATCTCTCCCGCCGCGTTCAGCCTCGATGACCCCGACCTCAAGCCGGTCCGCCACACCGTCACCAAGTTGCGCGCAATGGGGTACACCACCCGAGTGCGTCGTCATGAGGACATCGACCCGCAGGAGCTTCAGGGGCTCATCGACCTCACTGACAAATGGCGTCAGAATGGTGACGAGCGAGGGTTTTCAATGGCTCTTTCCCGTCTGGGAGACCCGCTCGACGGGCGATGCGTCATGGTGGAGGCGCTGTACCCCGACGACGGTCCGCGTGCTGGCCAGACGGCAGGAATTCTCTCCTTCACCCCTTGGGGCAATGACGGATTGTCCCTGGACGTCATGCGTCGTGACCTGGACGGAGCCGACAACGGAGTCACCGAGCTCATGGTCGCCGGTCTCATGGCTGCCGGACCGGAGATTGGTATCAGGCGCGTGTCGATGAACTTCGCGGTCTTTCGCGAGGCGATTGAGGAGGGTGCCCGCGTCGGTGCTTCCCCGGTGCGTCGTCTCAACCGCTGGCTTGTGCTCGTTGCGTCGAAGTGGTTCCAGATCGAGCAGCTCTACCGCTCCAACGTGAAGTACAAGCCGAGCTGGCAGACCCGCTACCTCAACTTCACCGATACCTCTGACCTGGCGCAGATCGGTCTGGCGATGGGTATTGCCGAGGGCCAGCTCGACATTCCGAGTTGGATCTACCCGGTGGAGCCGCCGCCCCAGCCGATTTACTCGATTAGCGGTCACCCCGAGATCGCGGAATTTCTGGCTGAGGAACGCACTCCCGCCCTTCTTCAGCGGCGGCTCCCGGAGCAGGTTCGTACCCGGATGGCCACGCGTGAGCGGCTCCTCGAGTCCGGGGTGGAGGCATACCCTCCCGACTGCAAGCCCGATCACCGTCCTGGCGACGTCATCGTCGAGCTGACCGGTCAGGAGATGACGGTCTCCGGGCGGATCGGTGCCTGCCGCGATCACGGCGGTGTCATCTTCGTCGATCTGTTCGACTGGACCGGGTCCTGCCAGTTGGTGATGGAGCGTGACTCGCTGGGAGCCGACAGGCTTCGGGAATTCCGGCATGCGGTGTCTCTGGGAGACCACCTCGTGGCATCCGGGACCGTGGGGGCTTCCCGCAATGGAACGCTGAGTTTGGAGACGGCGTCGTGGCGATTGGCGGCGAAGTCCCTGCGACCATTGCCGTCGCGGCGGTCGGGATTCAACGACCCTGAGGCGAAGGTTCGGCAGCGTTACCTCGATCTCATCGTCAACCCGGGCGCTCGTGATCAGTTGAGAGCTCGCTCGAACGCCATTCGTGCGGTGCGAGAAACCCTGCTGAGTCACGATTACATCGAGGTCGAGACCCCGATTCTGCAGACGATCCATGGTGGCGCGAATGCCCGGCCATTCCGCACCCACATCAACGCTTACGATCTGGACCTTTACCTGCGCATTGCCCCGGAGCTCTACCTCAAGAGGCTCATGGTTGGCGGAGCTGGACGAGTCTTCGAAATCGGCCGGAACTTCCGTAACGAGGGAGCTGACGCCACGCACAACCCCGAGTTCACGATGTTGGAGGCCTACCAGGCCTATGGGGACTACGTGCAGATGCGTCATCTCACGCGCGCGATGATCCTGGCAGCGGCGCGCAACGCTATCGGTGACACCGTGATCCGAGGGTGCGACCGCAAGGGCGTTGAGCACGAGATCGACCTGGCAGACGACTGGCACGTCATCACCGTCAACGAGGGAATCTCGCGAGGACTGGGGGAGGAGGTCACCGCCGACACCCCCAAGGAGAAACTCCTCGAATACGCCAACAAGCTTGGTATCGCGACGATGCCGAAGTGGAGCCGCGGTGACGTCGTCCTCGAGCTGCACGAACACCTGAGCGAGCACGTCACCGTCGAGCCGACCTTCTTCTGTGACTTCCCGACCGACGTCTCCCCACTGACCCGCCAGCATCGCGACGATCCGCGCCTGGCCGAGAAGTGGGACCTCATCATCTTCGGGTCTGAGGTAGGTACCGCCTACACCGAGCTCGTCGATCCCGTGATCCAGCGCGAGCGGTTCACCGCCCAGTCATTGCTGGCAGCCGGTGGTGATCCGGAGGCCATGGAGCTCGATGAGGACTTCCTGGAGGCTCTCGAATACGCCATGCCGCCATCGGGTGGGATGGGCATGGGCCTGGACCGTTTGGTGATGATGCTGACGAATGCATCAATTCGCGAGACGATTGCCTTCCCACTGGTGCGTCCGCGCATCTCGTGAGGGTCCAGACAAGTGTGGTGTGAGACAGGAGATTGTCATGAGTGAGAATACTGACGCCAGCTGTTCCGACGGGTGCGGTCACAAGGCTCTTGACTCTGCCCACGACGCCTTGACGTCGGTTCGGGAGCTGGGCGGACGGCCAATTCGTGTCGTCTACGACGATGGTGAAGGGCCCGATCACAACGTCGACGCCCCGGTTATCCTCCTCATGGCTGGCGCCGCGGCGTCGAGCGACTTCTGGAAACCGGTGGTAGATCGTCTGCAGGACCTCGACGTCATCAGCTATGACAGACCAGGGCTCGGTGGAACGGTCTGGCCCGGACACTATCCGGACCTCGACGAAGAGGTCGCCAGCCTGAGGGACTTGGTCGGGGTCATTCAAGGGCATTGGGACACCAAGGAACCACGGAAGGTCATTCTCGTCGCCCACTCCATGGCGGCTTTCCACGCCGAGGCCTTCACCCGTATCCATCCTGACGTCGTCGCCGGAATCGTTCTCGTGGACCCGTCGGTGGAATGGCCGACTCATCCTCCGCGCGAACACAGCATTGCGCTGCCCAAGGCCGTCCACAAAGTGATGGATTCGGTAGCGGGCTCGTTGGGCCGCGCCGCTTTTGCCGTTGGCGTGGCGGCACAGACGATGAGGTCCGGGAAGTTGGTGTGGCACCAATTCCACGAGCATCGGCTGTACCGGGTTTACGGAAGTCCTGACGCCATGGCGATGGCGGTAGCTGAGTGGATTGGCTACGACCGGCAGGCATGGGACCTCATGGCCGTTCGTTCAGACCATCCATGGCCGGGACTGCCCACGGTGCTGCTGTCAGCGGTGTATTCGGGTCAGGAACAGGAGCTGGAGCTTCACGAGCGTCTGGCTCCGATGCTCGGCGCGAAGTTGGTCGTCGTTGAGAGCTCCCATCACCTCATGATGTTGGATCGCCCTGAAGTCATCGCCGACGCCATCCGATCGGTGTCGAAGTGACGGAATTGGCGTTGGAGAGGTGTTTCATTGGCCGAGTGACGGGGTGTTCCACTAAGCTGTCGATGTTCTCGTTGCGATAGACGTGACGAGACGGGGCGTAGCGTAGTGGCTAGCGCGCCTGCTTTGGGAGCAGGAGACCGCAGGTTCGAGTCCTGTCGCCCCGACCGCCTCGTGTTCAGTCGAAGTGCGGCTGTGCGCGGAATGTGATGCCACAACGGTGAGGAAAAATGAACAGCCTCGGACTGCATCCAGCGCGTCCTGGGTGATGCTCCTTCGTGTAAGCTTGTAGCTACGTCGTGTCTGCAAGGACACCTGATGCCATTGCAGTTAAAGGTCATGCTGGTACGCGGCAAGCCATTCCGGGTGTCTACCAGTATCAGCGTTGGTGGAGGGGGGTAGGCGCCACGGGCAGGGATTGGGCACCTGGGTACTCCCACGGAGGTTCTCCGGCGAGTCGTGGTGATGGCATCCCATCTCCACAGCAGGCGTGGATCGTCCCGGTCCGCTGTGTGCTTGCCGCGACGATACGGGCGACAACAACATCCAAGACTGGTCGTTGTGGTCAACGGAACGGGGCAGGCAAGGTCAATCAGGCCAGTGGTCGATGGGTCGAAGTATGATCAAAGGTACGAACGTGGTGAGGGACTTCATGGCGCGCCACCCGTGGTGGTGTGCTCTCGTTGTCTCTGCCATGGTTCTCATACCGAGAGCGGGAATATGGTTAGCTGCTGGGTTTTGGCTCGCGATCATTGGTAATCGTATTGGGAGCAAGAATGTATTGCCTGCCGCAAGAGTGGCTGTCAAGGTAGATTCTTTGGGGCCTTCGACGAATTATTACGTCGGGGACAGAGTTACACGGTACGATGTTTTCGGAATGTGCTATTACACAGTTCCCCGATCGATTGTTGGATTAACAACGTTATGCGTTGAGCGTGAACCTCGGAATAGTCACGACCACAACGCTCTCAAGGTAAGCATAAATGGTCATCAGATCGGTTACATGTCGGTATGGGCCGCCGCCGAAATAGCTCCAGAATGGGATGCCCTCGGTGTGACGTCAATGGAGGTTCACGGGCGCGTCATGAGCACCCTCGGCGCTTATGTCGAGGTGCCGACGAATGATGCCCTCCGTGCGGCGCTGTCACGACAAGGTACGGACCAGGGCCGACGCCCCATCCTGCTGAGGGGTCACGCATTGTCATTACCGTCGGCATCGGTGATGGCTCGCACACAAGTGCCAGTTCACCCGTGGGGGCCATGTACCCGTAGCCGTAAGCTGGTGGTGACGAAGAAATCCAAAGCTGGCATTTCTCGAGTCTGTCAGTCTTATGGTCAGAACGGTAAGCATGACAAGGCTCGGCTGGATGATCTCGACGCCCACATAAGGCTGACCGTGAATCACAAACTTGCCGTTTTCATCGACGATGTCCAAGTTGGAATGGTCCCAGATGAAGTGAGGGAATCATATCTCAATGTGGTCGAGGCTCTTGACTCCTCGGATCGATGCTTGTCAGTTCCGGCATCGATCTGGATGACGTATCAGCGCGGTTTTCGAGCCGGAGCGAGCATCGCATTGCCGCTACCCGATGAGATTGCGACCCCCGTCGGAATGCCACAGGGGCCAGTCGCAGTCTTGCCGCGGGGTCGTAAGGTGCAGGTGACCCGAGAAGAGGACCACATGGAGGCACTGTTGGGCCTACTTGACGGCGAGCATTCCGTGCCAGTGGTGGCAGAACTTGAATCCTGCATAAAACAACTCAAGACGACTCAGAAAACAGTGGTAGGCGTCAAGGTGTGCGGTGAGATGGTGGGCTTGTTGTCAACCCAGACGAGTCAGCACTTTCTTCCGGTCGTCGAAGTGTGCGAGGACGCAGGAATTGCGTTGGTCTGTCACGGCAGGGTCACCGGTAACCAGCTGAAAGTCGATCTCGTCCTCGAGGCTGCCAAAGGCAGCGAATTACCTCCAGAGTGGGTCGACGATAACGTACATGGGCACGCCAACAAGCCCGTCGGAGAAGCGGGAGCTCCGGTGTCTTCGCCATACCGGTGAATCTATCCATCAGGTGAATTCATGCTGAGCGTCTCACCGGGACTCTGATCGGCCACGGCAGCTCATGGCAATGCGAGAATGTCTCGAGTTCACTGTTCGGAGCAGCCATTGACCGGTATTCCAAGGCTCGAGCGTTCTCAAGATGTGCTGGGCATCCCCAGCCGAAACGGAGGCGCTCAGCAACGGGCTGGGCTGATCGGACCAACTCACGACAAGCTCATCGCGGGCTCGCGACGCCGCCACGTACAGCAGCGACCGCTCCCGGAGCAGAGCCTGGTCTTTCTCATCCTGATCGAAGTCGTATGCCTTGATGCCCATGGGGATGGACCGCGAGGAGACCCCGAAGAGGTACACCTTGCTGAACTCGATGCCTTTGGCACGATGCATGGTCATGACGACCGGCGCCCCCGGCGGTATCGAACCGTGATCAACGGCTCGGGTCTGTACTCCCCGTTCATGCAGCGCATCTACTACTCGCTCGCGCTGTGACCGGTCCCTCACCAGCACCGCCGTGGTCTCGGGTTGTTCGCCCCTCGCCCATTGTCCGACGACCTGGGCCAGGACGTTGAACTCCTCGGTGATTGTGCCACACGGGTGGGTGGAGACCTCAGGTCCGCGTCGAGCCGACCGGTACTGCGTTAGCTCGTCGTCGCCACCATCCAGGTCTACGTAGGACCCGCCCTCGAGCACCCTGGCCGACCAGCGAAGTATCTGCGCCGTGGTGCGGTAATTGAGGGTGAGTCGCCGCGAACGGCCTCTCGTCATGATGTCGTAGCGCGACAGCACCAACCGGTGCCCGTATATGCGCTGGTGAGAGTCCTCAGCGATGAAGACGTCATTCGGCCCCTCGGGCACCAGTGATCGGATGAGCCTCCAGTGGGCCGGGGCGAGGTCCTGGCCCTCATCGACAAGGACATGATCGGCGACGTCACGATGGCTGGTGAGGTACTGCCCGGCAATAGCTGCCGCCTCGGCGAACGAGATGGTGCCATCCATACGAGATCGCTCGCGATACGCATTCACCAGCTGCCACACCTCATCACGATCGCGACGATTGAGTCGGAAACCTCGCCCGGAGCGTCGCACCCGCAGATACTCTTCCTGCGTCGTGATGAGACTCGGCAAGACAATGTGCTCGTACTCGGTCTCGAGCAGTCGGTGGTGAGCCAGCCGCTCGGGTACGGTGCCGCGAGCCTGATCAACGACGTCGCGCCACAGCCGCGACGGCGTGCGCCCGGTCAGATCAGTGCGGGGGGTGTCCCTATGTTCCCCGTCAAGCGGCGAGGGGCAGGGGTGATGGCTCTCG
>OCJS01000171.1_pt1 | contig 27535 bp, 17 predicted proteins | sample 1480871 | NCBI WGS metagenome assembly OCJS01 (sample SAMN05301496, study PRJEB22388) | human gut metagenome | isolation source: Infant 2 DOL 18 gut | host: Homo sapiens | place: USA: Pittsburgh, Magee-Womens Hospital of UPMC | collected 2013/2014
TGAAAGTTATACTAGTGAAGATATTTTCTTAGATGAACTAGAAAAGTATAGTAACATAGAGTACATAAAAGAAGTGATTTATCTATATGATGAAATAAAAATAAATAAAGGTGAATCATTAGAGGAAGTAAACTCTCTGTTTTTAGATATTATAGAAAATTATAAGAGTATTTCTAATCTAAAGTGTGTACTAGAAAGAGTATCTGATTTTGCTGAAAATACTAATATAAATCTTTTAAGTGAAAAGTGGGAGAAATATAAAGAATCATTTAAAGAATTTGAAGATTTACTTAAAAAATGTATTATATCTAAGATATTTAGTAATTGTACAAGTGATGATATGGAAGATATGATAATTTCTTTCCAATTAATTATATTAGAATATTTATTAACAAGATATTCTGTATTTTTAAATTATTGTATTAATGATGAAAAAATACAAAGGGAAGAGATAAAGAATAATATTATTACTTTTTCAAGAGTTATTGAAAATAATAAAGATGCTGTTATAGAGTTCTTAAATGATGGCTTTGAGGAGATAATTTTAGAAATAGGTTATCTATGTTTTATAAGTTTGGTCTAAATTGTATTTTAAACTAAGAAGAGATTTAAAACTATGTATAAGTTTACATATATAAGTTAACAATAACTTAAAATTTTTTATTTAAATACCATATTTAAGACAATAATCATATTGAAAAATATATATGATTATTGTCTTTTTGTGTTTATATATGGATTTTATTTATTATTATAGGGACTTTCTACAGTTTTATAATGTTCGTGATTTTTATAAAAATATGAATAAATTTTTAATTTGATTAATTTAAAGGTATTAAAATAATATAATTTACGAATATTATTTTATATTATATTGACAATATACGTAATAAAAAGTAGAATAAAATTAAATTATGTAGAAATTAAAAACAGTGAGTAAAGATACAGCACTTAGAGACGGAGGAAAAACATGAGGAAAATAAGCCAGTATTTATTATTTATACCCTGCATAGTATTAGTAGCATATTTTATGATAGTTCCATTACTAGATGTAATAATTCCTACTTTCACTAATACAAATGGTGGTATGTTTAGTGCCTATAAAGAATTTTTCACAGATTCTTATATGATGTCAATATTTTGGAGAACCATTAAGATATCTTTAGTATCATCTATAATTTGCATGTTTATAGGTGTGCCAGTTTCTTATTACATATCAAGAGTTTCTAAAAAGGTGAGAGGTTTTCTTATAGCCTTAACAGTCTTTCCCATATTAACAAATTCAGTTGTTCGCTCATTTGCTTGGATGAGTATCTTAGGAAAAAATGGAATAATCAATAGTTTATTAATGAAGTTTAATTTAATACAAGAGCCATTATCACTACTATATACAGAAGGAGCTATTATAATAGGTACGATTTATATTTTCTTACCACTTATGATTATCTCCCTAGTAGGAGTTATGGAAAATATAGATAATGACTTATTAGAAGCAGCAGAAAGTTTAGGAGCTAATAGATTAAAAGCATTCTTTAAAGTTGTATTTCCACTTAGCTTACCAGGATTAATAGTTGGAACAGTTTTGGTATTTACAGGTTCCTTAACAGCTTACACAACACCTCAATTATTAGGAGGAAATAAAAATACGGTTTTAGCAACTTTAATATACCAAAAAACTATGACATTAGGTGATTGGCAGGGGGCCGCAGTTGTAGCAACAATAATGATTGTAGTCACTTTAATAGTAATAAAGGGGATTAACTTCCTAGCATCAAGATTAGATAAGAGAGGGGTTTCTTAAAGTGAAGAAGAGCAAAGTATTAACAACCTTCGTTGTTTTGGTTTATATATTTCTATTTGCACCGCTAGTAATTATTGCCATGACTAGTATAGGAACAGAAAATTATATAGCATTTCCTCCAAAAGGATTTAGTTTGCAATGGTTTATTACAGTATTTAAATCTGAGTCATTTATAAAAAGTATGGGGACAAGCTTCTTAATATCTACAGTATCTACATTATCAGCTTTGGTTATAGGAATGCCAGCGGCTTATGGATTAAGTAGATATAACTTCAAAGGAAAAGATATTCTTAAGAGTTTCTTCTTTTCGCCTTTAATAGTTCCTGGAATAGTAGTCGGATTCTCATTGTTTCAGTTTTTATTGGTAAAGATGAACTTATCAGTATATGCTAGTTTGTTTATTGGACATACTTTAATAATAATTCCTTACATCATAAGAGTTGTAGGATCAAGTTTAGAGGGATTTGATTATTCCATAGAGGAAGCAGCTATGAGCTTAGGATGTAAAAAATCACAAACTTTCTTTAAAGTAGTTTTACCAAATATAACATCAGGGGTAATGGCAGCATTTATGTTAGCTTTTATAAATTCATTTAACAATGTTCCAGTATCTATATTTCTAACTGGACCAGGAGTAAGCACATTACCTACAACTATGATGAACTATGTTGAATATAATTATGATCCAACAGTATCAGCTTTATCAGTAATCTTAATGATATTAACTATTGGAATTATGTACATATTAGAAAAAACATTAGGATTAAATAATTTTGCAGGATAGAATTTAAGTTAAAAATTTATTTGGAGGATGAAAACATGGATTTAATAAACCTACAGAATATAAATGTTTCTTATGATAAGAAAAATAATATATTGGAAAATCTAAATTTAAAAGTTAAAAAAGGAGAATTAGTTTCTCTTTTAGGACCAAGTGGGTGTGGAAAGACAACAACATTAAGGGTTGTAGCTGGATTTATAGAACCAACAGCAGGAAAGTTTTTATTAGGAGATGAAGACTATACAAATATACCAGTTCATAATAGAAACTTTGGATTAGTCTTTCAAAGCTATGCATTGTTTCCTCACTTAACAGTAGAAGAAAATGTAGCCTTTGGATTAAAGATGAAAAAGATGAGCAAAGAAGAAATAAGAAAAAAGGTTGATGATATATTAAAAGTTGTTGATATGAGTTATTTAGCAAAGAGGTATCCAAAGGAATTATCTGGAGGACAAAGACAAAGGGTTGCCATAGCAAGAGCCTTAGTAATAGAGCCAAGTCTTTTATTACTAGATGAACCTTTAAGCAACTTAGATGCTAAATTAAGATTAAAAATGAGAGTTGAAATAAGAAAACTTCAACAAAAGCTTGGAATAACAACATTATTCGTAACTCATGACCAAGAAGAATGTTTTTCAATTTCAGATAAAGTAGCAGTTTTAAATAAAGGGGTAATAGAACAATTTGATACTCCAGAAAATATTTATTCAAATCCAGCAACAGAGTTTGTTGCAAGATTTGTAGGTTTTGAAAACTTTATAGATTTAATAAAGGTATCAGAAGATACATACAAAAATGAGAGTGGAATTAACTTAAAAGTTAACAAGGTTAAGGATAAGAATGAAGTAAAAGCAACTATAAGACCAGATGATATAAAGATTGTAAAAGAGGATTTAGAAAACACAGTAGATGGAGTTATAGAGGTTAGAACTTTCTTAGGAAAGGCATACCAATATGATATTAAAACAAAACTTGGGAATCTAATTGTAAATAGTGAAAATGACAGCATATATGAAAAGGGACAAAATATAAAACTTCAATTACCAGTAGATAAAATAGTAATTTTATAAAACTTAAATATAAAAAATATGTTTATAAAGGAGAATCTTATGAAAAAGAAAATTTTAGCAACCTTATTAACAGGATTAGTACTAGGGACATCTTTAGTTGGATGTGGAAAAACAGAAGGAGCAGAGGCAGGAAAAAAATTAGTAGTTTCAACTTGGGGATTAAATGAAGATGTATTAAAGGAGACAGTATTTGAACCATTTGCTAAAGAACATGGTGTGGAAATAGTTTTAGATATAGGTAATAACTCAGAAAGATTAACTAAGATAAAAAATAATCCTAACTCACAAATAGATATAACTTATTTAGCAGAATCTTTTGCAGAGCAAGGAGTAGAAGCAGGTATATTCGATAAATTAGATTATTCAAAGATTCCTAATGCAAGTGAGATGAATGAAAAGGCTAAATCTACAGTAGAGGCAGGATATGGACCAGCATATACATTAAATAGTATAGGAATAGTTGTAGATCCTTCAGCAGGAATTGAAATAAATTCTTGGGAAGATTTATGGAAACCAGAACTTAAAAATAAAATAGCTATACCAGATATTACAACAACTAATGGTCCAGCAATGGTAGAAATAGCAGCAGAAAAGGCAGGAGTAGATGCTAAAACTGATAATGGAGAAGCTGCATTTAAAGAATTAGAAGCTTTAAAACCAAATGTTGTTAAAACTTATAGTAAATCTTCAGATTTAGCTAATATGTTCTCAAATGGTGAAATAGTAGCTGCTGTAGCATCAGACTTTGCTTTTGGAACAATTTCAAAAGCTAAACCAGAGGTTATAAATGTAATACCTGAGTCAGGAACTTACTTAAACTTTAATACAATAAATATAAATAAAAATTCTAAAAATAAAGATTTAGCTTATGAATTTATTAACTATGCATTAAGCAAAGAAGTTCAGGAGAAAACTGCTAAAGCTTTAAATGAATCACCAGTTAATAAAGAAGTTAAATTAAGTGAAGAAGAAACTAAAAACTTAACATATGGACCAGTGGTTGATAATGCTAAGGTAATTGACTTTAAGTTTGTTAATTCAGTAATGGATCAATGGGTTAATAACTGGAACAGAATAATGAACTAGTTTGCAGGTAGTGAAATGCAAGTAGAATTAATTATTAAAAATTTAAATGTATATAATAGTTATTTTAAAAAATTCATAAAAGGTGATATCTTAATAAATAAGGGGAAATTTCTTCATATAGGGAAAGGATATGAAGATAGATTATGGTCTGAAAATGTAATAGATGGGGAAGGAAAATATATAATTCCTGGATTAATAGATATACACATGCATATAGAGAGTTCTATGACTATTCCAAGGGAATTTTCTAAGGCTGCAATAAAACATGGGGTCACTACAGTAGTAGCTGATCCTCATGAAATTGCTAATGTTTTTGGAATAAGAGGTATAGAAGAATTTATTAAATTTAAGGGAAATCTAGATATATTTTATGGTATCCCTAGCTCAGTACCTTCAACTTCAAGTTCACTAGAGACAACAGGGGAGAAAATAACTCACAATGAGGTAAAAAGATTATTAGAGTATGATAATATTATTTGTCTTGGAGAAGTAATGAACTTTAAAGACTTAATAGAAGATGATGATTCTAATATAAATAAAATAATAAATATAAGTAAAGAAAAAAATATACCTTTAGAAGGGCATTGTCCTAAAATACAAGGAGTAGATTTATCACTTTATATTTATAGAGGGGTTAATGGGGATCATACTCAGCAGTCAGTTGGATCCCTTCAAGAAAAAATTCAAAATGGTATGTTTATAGAGATGCAACATAAATCAATGACATTAGAGAATATAAAATTTTTGATTGAAAATAATTTATATGAGCATTTTGCATTAGTAACAGATGATGTAATGGCAGATAAATTAGTTAAGGGGCATCTTGATGAGATTTTAAAGGAAGCCGTAAAGCTTGGAATGTCTATAGAGAATGCAATATATGCATCTACATATACACCAGCTAGAAGAATGAATCTTTTAGATAGAGGAACAATTGCACCTGGAAAGCTAGCAGATTTTATATTGTTAGATAGTATAGAAGATTTTAATATATATGAAGTTTATAAAAATGGGGAAATGGTTTTTAATAGAGATAAGGGGTTAAAAGAAGAGTTTTTTGAAGATAAAAGCAAATTAGATTATAGATTTTATAATAGTATAGAATTAAATAATATTACTAAAGAAAGTTTAGAGGTTAAAGTACCAAATAAGTATAAAAATAAAGTAAATTGTAGAACTATGAAAGTCTTAAAGAATACTACTTTTACAGAAGAGGGAGAAGTAACTTTAAATGTTTATAATAATATTTTACAATGGGAAAAGAGTAGCTGTGCATTAATTGCTGTTTTTGAGAGATATGGTAAAAATAATAATATATCTTTTGGATTAGTAGAAGGAGAAATTATAAAAGAGGGAGCAATAGCAACTACTTGGGCTCATGATCATCATAACCTTATGGTAATGGGAAGAAATATTAGTGATATGACTATAGCGGCTAATGAGGTTATAAATTCTAGGGGAGGATATGTAGTCTCAAAAAATAATGAAGTAATTGCTAAATTAGAGTTACCAATAGGTGGAATAATCAGTGATGAACCTATTGAAATCATAGGAGAAAAGCTAGGGGAAGTTAGGAGTGCCATGAGAGATTTAGGATATAATCATATGAATGAAATTATGTCATTTAGCACTTTATCTTTACCTGTTAGTCCTGCATTAAAGATAACAGATAAAGGGTTAATAGATGTTAAAAAAGGTAGTATTGTTTCTTTATTCAAATAAAGTCTATATTAAGTGATTATTGATTTTTATTTAGTTAGCTTTAACTTAATTACGCAAAGTAATATAAAAGGAAAGTAAGGGGATGTATCTTAGTAGATATAGCCTCTTATTTTTAGCTATATTTTAGGTTGATTTTGGAGGGGATAATATGAGTAAAATAGTAACTTTAATAAAAAATGTTACAGTTATTACTATGAATGAACATAAAGAAATTATAGAAAATGGTTTAGTTGTTTTTGAAAAAAATAAAATAGTATATGTTGGAACTGATGTAAGGACAGAAGAAAAATTAAAAAGAAGTGGATATAAAGTTGAGGTAATAGATGGTGAAGAGGGAATATTAATGCCAGGTATGATAAACTGTCATACTCATGGGTCTATGGTTCCTTTTAGAAGTTTAGCTGACGATTGTAAGGATAGATTAAAGAGATATTTATTTCCCTTAGAACAAAGATTAGTTGATAAAGAATTGACTTATATAGGAGCAAAGTATGCTATAGCAGAAATGTTATTAGGTGGAGTAACTACCTTTTGTGATATGTATTATTTTGAAGATGAGGTAGCGAAAGCTGCTAAAGAATTAAATATGAGAGGAGTGCTTTGTGAGACAATAGTAGATTTTCCTTCGCCAGATTCAGAAAAGGCTTTTGGAGGGATAGATTATTCCATAAGATTTATAGAAAAATGGAAAAATGATGATTTGATAACTCCAGGAATAGCTCCTCATGCACCTTATACAAATACAGAGGAATCATTAAAGGAAGCATATAAAATTAGTAAAAAATATGATGTTCCTATAACTATGCATTTAGCAGAAATGGACTATGAGTTAGAGGAATATAAAAATAAATATAATCTTACTCCAGTTTCTTATTTAGATAAGCTTGGGGTTTTAAACTCTAATTTTATAGCGGCCCATGCAGTTTTAGTTAATGAAGAAGATATAGAAATTTTAAAGAAGAATAATGTTAATATATCTCATAATATAGGGGCAAATTCTAAAGGAGCTAAAGGAATAGCACCAATATTAAAGATGAGAGAAAAAGGAATAAATATTGGACTTGGAACAGATGGTCCTATGAGTGGAAATACTTTAGATATATTAAGCCAGATGTCACAAGTGGGAAAAATTCATAAATTATTTAATAAAGATAGAACTTTACTACCATCAATAGATTTAATAGAAATGGGAACCATAGGTGGAGCTAAAGTTTTAGGAATTGATAAAGAAGTTGGATCTATAGAGGTTGGTAAAAAAGCTGATTTAACTTTAATAGAAACAAAATCAGTAAATATGCAACCTATATATGATTATTATGCAACAATAGTATATTCTGCTAATTCTAGTAATGTAGAATTAGTAGTTGTTGATGGTAAGATTGTTGTTAAGGATAAAAAATTAGTAAGTGCTAGCTTTTCTGAAGTAAGAAAAGATTTACTAGGTTTAACAGAGAAAATAAAGAAAATTTCTAAAGAACTTTAGGGTTTTATATAAGAATAAAGCTTAATTAAACTTAATAGAATAAAAACACATTGAGAAATTCAATGTGTTTTTTAGTTATAAGTTTTATTATTTACTACTAAATAAATAATTTATAATGATAAATTATTTTGTAATAGTTAAAAAGTTTTTATGACTTTACCATGAATTTACTTAATGGTATTATTATATATATAAGTTGAAATAAGTAAAATAGCTTATATGTATATTTAATAAGGGGGGAAATTAATATGCAATCATTTAACAAAAGGGGGACAGCTTTAGGAGCAGCAATTGCATTTGCTTTAACCTTAGCACCTACCTTAGTAATGGCTGAAACAAGACAAATTCCTGAATCTGAAACAGTAAATGTTGGATTCATAAAAGATGGAGAGAGATCAACAATATTCAATCAAAACTGGAAGTTTTTTAAGGGAGATCCTTCTGGTGCTGAAGGGGTAGACTTTGATGATTCTTCATGGAGAGGACTAAACTTACCTCATGATTGGAGTATTGAAGGAGATTTTACTGTTGAAGGGGAAGCTGAAAGTGGATTCTTATTAGGAGGAACTGGATGGTATCGTAAAGCCTTTGTAGTTCCTGAAAAGTATAATGGTAAGGATTTTACATTAAACTTTGATGGAGTATATATGAATGCTGAAGTATATGTAAATGCTAAAAAGGTTGGTGAGCATAATTATGGATATACTTCTTTTGCCTTTGATATTACTGAAGCTTTAATATGTGATGGACAAACTGAAAATATAATTGCTGTTAAGGTATCTAACCCAGTGCCAACTAGTAGATGGTATTCTGGAAGTGGAATTTATCGTGATGTAACTTTAAGTGTAACAGACTCTATTCATGTTGCCCATGCAGGAACAACAGTTACTACTCCAAAACTTGAAGAGCAAAAAGGTGGAGACGTAGATGTAGCTATTGAGACGATTGTTGAAAACGAGTCCAAAGACAATTCTATGGTTACTGTAAAAAGTACAGTAGTAAATTCTAAGGGAGAAGAAGTTAGCGAGGCAGTAATAAATGAACAAAGTATAGGAGCTAATGAAAGTTATACTTTCAATCAAACTGCTATTGTAAATAATCCTGATTTATGGTCAGTTGATAATCCAAATATGTATAAGGTAAAAAGTGAAGTATTAGTAGATGGGAATGTTATAGATACTTATTTTACTGATTTTGGTTTTAGATATTATAATTTTGACAAAGATACTGGATTCTCTTTAAATGGAGAAAATATGAAGTTAAAAGGTGTTTGTATGCACCATGACCAAGGAGCTTTAGGAGCAGCATCTTATTATCGTGCAGTAGAGCGTCAAATGGAGAAAATGAAGGAAATGGGAGTAAATGCAATCCGTGTTTCTCATAATCCAGCTAGTGAAATGTTATTAGAGATTTGTAATCGTTTAGGTTTATTAGTTATTAATGAAGCCTTTGATACATGGACAAATCCAAAGAACGGAAATGTAAATGACTTTTCTAAGTATTTTAATGAAGTAATAGGAGAAGATAATGAAATTTTAAATGGTTCTCCAGAAATGACATGGGGAGAGTTTGAAGCTAGATCTATGGTTAAAAACTCTAAGAATAACCCATCTATAATAATGTGGTCAATAGGTAATGAGGTATTAGAAGGAATTAGTGGAAGTGCATCTAATTATACTAACGTAGCTCAAAATATAATTGATTGGATTAAGGATGAGGATGAAACAAGACATGTTACTATAGGAGATAATAGAACTAAAAATGGAGATAGAACAGCAGAGGCCATTTCAGAGGTGGTTGATGACAATGGTGGATTAGTTGGATTTAACTATGCAAATGAAGCACAGGTTGCACAGCAAAGAGCAAACCATCCAGATTGGACATTATATGCTTCTGAAACTAGTAGTGCAATACACACTAGAGGATATTATAAAACAAAGGGAATAGATTATAGTAATCATCGTATTTCAGAGTATGATAATAATCAAACAAGAGTTGGTTGGGGACATTCAGCTAGTGATGCTTGGAAGTTTGTAATCAAAAATGATTATAATGCTGGAGAATTTGTTTGGACAGGATTTGACTATATAGGAGAGCCTACTCCTTGGAATGGTACTGGTACAGGTAGTGTTGGTGGAGGAAATGGAGCAGCTCCAAAATCAAGTTACTTTGGTATAGTTGATACTGCAGGATTTGAAAAAGATATTTATTATTTATATCAAAGTCAATGGAATGATGATGTAAATACATTACATGTACTTCCAACATGGAACAGAGAAGATATAGTTATAGAAAATGGAAATGTTGAAGTAAACGTATTTACTGATGCTCACAAAGTTGAATTATATCTAAATGATGAAAAGATTGGGGAGCAAACTTCAACTGAGCATACAACTGATGCAGGATATAAATACTATACTTTTGGAAATGATTCATTGTATCCAGTATTTAATGTTCCTTATGAGGAGGGTACATTAACTGCTAAGGCATATGACAAAGAAGGAAATGAAATCACAAATACAGAGGGAAGAAATACAGTGAAAACAACTGGGGAGGCTTCAACTGTAAGATTAAGTGCAGATAGAGATACTATTGATTCAGATGGATATGATTTATCTTATATTACTGTAGATATTGTTGATGAAAATGGAAATATAGTTCAAAATGCAGAGAACAGATTAAATTTTGAATTAGAAGGAAATGGAAAAATTGTAGGTGTTGATAATGGAGATCAAACTGATACAGATTCTTATAAACCTACAAGCGATACAGAAGCTTCTAGAAAAGCATTAAGTGGTAAGGCCTTAGTAATAGTTCAATCAACTAAGGATTCTGGAAATATAAGATTAAATGTTTCAGGTGAGGGATTACAATCTCAATCTATAGAAATTAATACTGTAAATAATGCTGGAGAAGATAAGTTCTTAGAATCTTATGAAATAGTTAAAGATTACTATGTTAACTTAAATGAAAAGCCAGAGTTACCAAGTACAGTAGAAGGAAGATATAGTGATGGAACAACTGAGACTTTTAATATTTCATGGAATGATTATGATGAATCACAATTAAATACTCCTCAAGTATTTAAGATAAATGGTAAATTAGAAGGAACAGATGTGGCTGTAAATGTAAATGTCCATGTAATTGGTGATGTGGTTTCAATGGAAAATTACTCAACATTTACTTATGCTGGACAAACTCCTACACTTCCTAAGACTGTTAAAGGATATTTAGCAGATGGAAATGAAAGTGAAGAGTTTAAAGTGGATTGGAATTTAGAGGGGGTAGATTTCTCTGAGCCTAATACAACAGTTGAAGTTTTAGGAGAAGTATCCTTATTAGGTAAAACATATACTGTTACTTCAACAGTGCGTGTAGTTGAGGCTTTAAAAGCTGCTGCTAACTTAGCTATAAATAATTCTTCTAACAAAGATGTTCCTGCTTTAAGCCAAAGTTGCGTTTCTACAGCTGATAACTTAAATTCTATTAATAATGGAATAACTAATAATAGTTCAAACACAGGAGAACGTTGGACAAACTGGAATGAAAGAAATTTAACAGAGAATGGTGAACCTAAGGGTGCATATGTTCAATTAGACTGGAAAAACAAATATAATATAGATAGACTAGATTTATGGTTATTTACTGATAATATTTATGGAAGAATTCCTAAGAAAGTTGAAATAAGTTATAAAAATGAAGCTGGTGAATATGAGGTAGTTACTCATTCAAATACAACAGAGGTATCATACCTTGCTGGAGAAACAACTTATTTCTTAGATAAAGTAATAAATACTGATAGTATTCGTGTTTATATGCAACAACCTGAAGTAGGTAAGTGTATTGGATTATCAGAGGTTGCAGTATATGAGTATGTACCACAAGTAAGTGCTAATGAAGGTAATAAATTATCTGAAATAAAATTAGATGGCGAAGCCTTAGAAGGATTTAATCCTGATACTAATGAATATACAGTTAATTTAAAAGAATTACCTAAAACTGTAGAAGCTTCAGGGGAAGAAAATGTGGCTATAACTATATTACCAGTTCATAATAATAAATCAATAATCATTGCTCGTTCAGAAGCTGGTGCTAAAAACATCTATACTGTAAATTATGTATTAGAAGAATCTGAAGGGTCAGCAGATATTAATGAGGATGGTTCTATAAATGTAGGAGATTTATCCATAGTATCTAAATATCAAGGAGAGGTTATATCAGGAAATGCTTTAAGTGAAAAATCTGATATAAACAAAGATGGAGTAGTAGATAAAGCTGATATCCAAATAGTTATGGGTAAGATCTTAGGAGAATAATCTTTTAAATAAAAAATAAGTTGTATAAAAGGGGCGTGTATCAAAGTATAATAATAAAACTTACTTTGATACACGTCTATTTTTATTGATTTCTAAAGGGTGAAAATTTCTAAGTAGATTAACTACAAGGTTTCCATAGTTAATGAAATAAATTCTCTTGCAAAGTTATTTATGCCATTTTTCATTCTATTTGCTTCTGAGATAGTTAAATCTCTATCTTCCTTAGAAGCTGCTACTGCAGAGCCATAGGCATTTTCTCCTTTATTAGGTCTTTTTAGAGAGTAGATTAAATTTTCTATAGAATTCTTTAAGTTTGGAGCCTTTTCCATAAGGTATTTAGCTTTGTTTATATCTCTTATACCTTCCTTTAATTTTTCTAATCTAGGAGTAGAATAAAAGGTTTTACCTATGCTATCCTTTTCTGCTGGGTATATAAGAAAAGGGTCTCCAGGTTCCCAATATTTATAAGAAACATTTTCTAAAGGGTTTTCAACCCAACCATCCCATGACCAACGTAAAAAGCCATTGGTGTTTTGATATAGGGAGTACCACATAGTAAAAGCACCTTCTATAGGATCACTTATGGTGAAACTACTTGGATAATCTCCAGTACAGGTGTATATTGTAGTTAATAATCCAAGCTCTTGTCTATGAGTAGCCATGTTTTTCATATCATTAGAATTATGATTTATATGGGATAATCCAATTGATATATCATCTATTCTATCTAAGAAGGAGTAGTCATTTCCACTTTCATAATCCATGGCAGAAGAAATTTTAAAATGCTCATAAGAGTTATTTGTTATGCTTTCAATTAAATCAACACAAGCTTTTAAATCATCCATACTTCTTTCATCCATTGAAATATAAGTTATGTTAAACCATCCTTTTTCTTCAAGATGAGACATAAATGAAGTTAAAAATTGTGTCCAAATGTTTATCCAAAGATCACTACCAGGGGTTGGATTTATGGCTTCTTCTTTATTAGTAGCTTCATTAAAGTACTGAATTCTATTATTCCAAGGGACAATACTATAACACTTTATTTGGCCAAAGCCCTTTTCAGGATCTAGAATTCCTAAGTCTATATTAAGTTGAATCCACTTATCAAAGTGAGAGTAGTCAAATTCAAAGGTGCCATAGGAGTTTTTTCTCCACTTAATCATTGAAGGGTCGCTATCATAAGATTGATGATTCCAAGCTTCATGAACTATAGTAGCTATAACACCACGTCCTCCAATATTTCTATACTCTTTAAGATTATCTTTTAAATATTTAAAATGCTTCTCTGTAAATAAATCTTCTTTTTTTATGCCGTAATACCTTGCTATGGTGTAAGGATGTTGCCAAAACTCAATTTGAGTATTTGTTTCCCTTGGAAGAGGTTGTACTAAGTTTAAAACTTCAAAGGAATAATCAAAAGTATATGTTTCTTTTAATTCATCAGCAGTGACCTCAATAGAACCATTATAAATTCCAGGTTTTGCATTCCTAGGAATTTTTATATTAATCCAAGCAGAGGCTATTTTATTTTTTTCTATATTTAGTGAACCAGAATTATGAATAATATCTGGGAAAGGTTCAAGGGGAGCAGAAGGATTACTACGTCCTATATTTGCTAAGGTTTCTTTAAGCCAAGAAATCTTAATATTATTTGAAGAGATTAAATCCCCATTTTCGTTTATAAAGTCACTTGAAGAAAGGGTAACATTATTAACAGGAGAGGAGTTTGTCCACATAACAATTTTAGAATTAAGTTCATCTCCTATCCAAGCTCCCTCATTCCAAGTATTTAAATTTAATTTCTTTATTTCATCATAATCCTTTTGGAGATAATGAAAGTCAGTAGAGCCAATAGAAGCACCAAGAATAGTATCTTTTTTCATAAAATAAACCTTCCTTCTTTTTCTAAAAATTAGTAATAAATACATTATAAGATAGAAGTTTTAAAAATAGAACATTTAAAAAAAGTCTATTGTTAAAAGGTTAAGTAAAGAAGAGATTTATATTACACAATTATATTATAATCTCATAATTTTCTGAATTTATCATATACATTATAAAGGTATAAATTAAAATAGTAGTGTTTTAGAAAAACCTATTTTATGTAGAAACTTTAATTAGATTAATAGGGGGGAAAGAGGTGCAAGTTAATAAACTTTCAAAAAAATCATTATCTTTAACATTAGGGCTCAGTGTGGCTCTAACTAATACAGCACCATTATCAGTATTAGCAAATGGAGCCAAGGTAGAGGATGTTGTAGCTAGTAAGAGTCAAGATAAAATCACTATTGGAAACGAGTACATTTCTAGAGAGTTTTCTATTGAAAACGGGAAGATATTAACAAGTGAAATAGAAAATAGTAGAGCAAACACTACTTTAGTTCCACAATTAGGTTCAGAAGATTTTATTATAAATACAATACAAGAAAATTCTGATTTACCAGAAGTAGAAGCTAATTTTCCAAAGGAAGTTTTAGATAGAGCTAACTGGAATGCAACCCTTACAGCTAATGGTGGAACAGCATATCCAGCTACAGATATTGAAAAATTATTTGATGGAGATAAAAATACTTATATAGATAGTTACACAATAACTGGCTATCCAACATCATTAAAAATCGATTTAGGAGAAGTTAAAACAGTATCTTCATTTTCTTACCAAAAAAGACCTGGATTTACTGATGCTAATTATGGCAAAAATGGAACTATGGGACAGTACAAGCTTTATGTAAGTGAAGATGGAGAAAATTGGACAGAAGCTGGAGAGGGTGAGTTTACTAGAGAAGACTTTAACTTGCATCAAGAAGGTAATCTTCACAATGTAGGAGATGTTGTTTATGGTAATTTTGATAAAACTTATGAAAGTAGATATATAAGAATAGATCAATTATCAGATGCCTTAGGCAATACACAGGAGTTTTCAGGAGCAGAAATAAATTTATATTCAGATAAATATGAAAAACCAGAGGAACCAATAGCACCTAAAACTGCCATTAAATCAAGTGATTTAACAATAGATACTTCCTCTACAAAGATAGAAGATATTGAAAATGGGAAAAAGCTTACTATTTCATATGAGCCATATGATTTTAATGGAACTGAGTACAATATAGATATGGTTACTGTTCTTGAAAATGATGACCACTATATGAGATCTTTCCTTGAAATTAAAACTAATAATGAAAATGCAAAGATAGATTATATTGATTTAGATCACTTTATATTAGAAGATGGCATAAAGGATACTTTATGGTCCCATCCGGATTTAGAAGATGTAACTTCTATATTAATAGGAAAAAATGAATTGATGCTAGGACAACCTATTTATGCAAATGGTATGTTCTTTGGATCAGAATTCCCAGCTACAGATACTGATGTAGTGGATGATGGAATGCAAATAAGATATTATAGTGGTAAAAGTTTTGAAGAGTTAGAAAGAGACAATCAATTAACTACAGACGGAAAGTTTGTATCATGGCAAAATGTTGTGGGAGCTGCTAAGGGAGTAGATACAGATGTTGTTCAAACTGATTTCTTTGAATATATATCAGAAATAGCTACACCAACTGATTTTAGAAAGCAATATAATTCATGGTATGATAATATGCTTACAATAACTGATGAAAGTATTTCTAAATCTTTCTATGGAACAGAAAAAGGATTAACAGAAAATGGAGTAGAACCAATTGACTCTTATGTAGTAGACGATGGATGGCATAACTATAGAGATCCAGAATTTAACCCTAATATTTCAAAAGAACAAGCTGGAACTACTATGAATAGAACTGGATTTTGGGAGTTTAATGATAAGTTTCCTAATGAGTTATATACATCTACAGAGTTAACAAGTAAATTCCAATCAAAATTTGGATTATGGCTTGGACCACAAGGAGGATATAATTTCTATGGTGGTTTTGCAAGATACTTAGAAAAAATGGGAACTGGATATGCTCAAACTAATAATGGGGTAAATGTTTGCGTTGGTTCAGATAGGTATATTAAGAATTTAACAAGTCTTTTCTTAGATTACCAAAAGAGATTTGATATAGATTATTGGAAACTAGATGGATTTGCTCTTAGACCTTGTACAAGTAAAGATCATGATCATATGACTGGTGGACACAACAATATGTATTATACAACAGACCTATGGGAAAAGTGGACAGATGCTTGGGAAACAATGAGAGCTAGTAGAGAAGAAGAAGGAAAGGACCTATTTATAAATGCAACTTGTTATGTAAACTTAAGTCCATGGATTCTTCAATGGGTAAATACTGTATGGATACAAAATTCACAAGATACAGGACATGCTGGTACAGGTTCAAGACATCAACAAAAAATAACTTATAGAGATGCTGTTTATCATGATATTTATAAATCAAACCAAATTCAATTCCCTGCAAAGAATATATATAACCATGAGCCAATATATGGTGTATCTGATGGAAGTTTTGCAACTACAGAAGATTTTAGAGATTTCTTATTTGCTAATGCAGTTCGTGGAACAGCATTCTGGGAATTATATTACTCACCATCAATAATGGATGATGAAAAATGGAAAGTTAATGCAGATGTTTTAGACTTTGTGGAAAATAATTTTAATGTTTTAGAAAAGGCTAAATTATTTGGACACAGAGCTACAGAGGGTGTTTATGGATATTCTGCATGGGATGGCAATGAAGGTATAGTTTCATTTAGAAATCCAACGGGAGAAACTAAAGAGTATACTTTAGATTTAACTGATATAGTAGGAGTTCCAAAGTCAGTATCAAATCTTAAAGGAAATCAAGTATTACCATATAAAGTTGGTGATATAGGATCAGTATCTTATGGAGATAGCATAACTGTAACTTTAGCGCCATATGAAACTAGAATACTTCAATATGGAAAGGTAGATAATAAAGCTTCTGAAATAGTTTTTGCTAAGGTGACTGGAGAAAATGAAATAACTATTAAGTACAATGAGCGTGTTGAAAATGGAGAAGGAGTTTATTCAGTTGAAGGAAATGAAATTACTGAATCTAAATTATTAGACGATTATAGAACAGTTGTTATAAGTACTTCTAATAAACTTCAAGGAGAAGCTAAATTAAATATTAATGGAGAAAGAGATGCACTTCAAAATCCACTTACAACAAGTTTAACAATTCCTGTTTATAATAATGGAAAAATTGTTTCAGTACAAAGTGGAGAAGAATTAATAGGTGGAGAAAATATAAATAAGAAGTATAATGGAAATTCAGACACATACTTCTTAGAACTTAATAAAGCTTATGAGGTTGATAAAGCCGAAAGCTTTAAAGGAACAACTGACTTTGCAGTATCTATGGCTATTAATACTACATCATCTAATGTAAACTTATTAAGCCAAGGGGAGGAAAAAGGGGATGTAAACTTCAAAGTTAAAGATTTAAATCTTACTTCAAAGTCAGAAGTAACTACTGTTACAGAAAAGGCTCATGGAACTTTTGGAACTAATGAATATGTAGAAACTTCAACTGAATCAACTTTTGTTGGTAAAGTAAATGATGGAAAATTACATCATATATCTGCAGTTAGAGAGGTTAACGGAGTTCTTAAAGTTTATATTGATGGTGAATTAATGAATTCTGTATATGATAAGTCATTAATAAATCAAGAGATAAATGGTGGAACAATTATGGTTTCTGATAATAACTTTACTGGAGTTATGGGAGATATTGAATTAAGAAATAGTTCAATATACTATGATGAAGCAAAAGAACTTTATAATTCTTATGAAGGTTCTGACATAATTGAGTATAGCAGAGAAAATTGGGAAGTAAGTGCTTGTTCAGAAATGAATCCACCAAGTGGAAATGACGGTCCTGCTTCATATGCTATTGATGGAAATGAATCTACTTTATGGCATACAAATTATAGTGGTGGAGATACTCATAGTGGAAATCATTGGCTTTCTGTAGATTTTGGTGAAGAATTAGACTTTGATACAGTTAATGTATTATCTCGTGGAAAAGAAATAAATGGTTCAATTAAAGGATATAAGTTAGAGGCTAATATAAATGGAGAATGGACAGTTGTTAAAGAAGGAGAATTCACAGATGGAGTTGAAGAAAAAATAGAGTTAGATGAAGCTATAAAAGCAAATGGAATTAAATTAACAGCCCTTTCTACATTTAATGGACAAAACTTTGCAGCTGTAAGAGAAATAAGTGTTACTAAGAAGGATAGGGAAGCAACAGAGGATGAAATCAATGAATTAAAAGCTTTAGTTAAGGAAATAAATAAAGAGGATTATACTAAGGCAACAGCTAATAGATATATTAATTTATCACAAAAAGTAAATGCATTAGATAAGATTAATTTATCACAATTAGATAGACTAAGAAGTGAGTTAAATAAAGCTTATGAAGGATTAGTAGAAGCTAGAGAATTAAATAAAACTTTAGTAGAAGCTGGTAAATTAATTAAGGAAGATTATACAATTGAAAGTTGGACAGTGTTTGAAGAAGCATTAAATCATGCAAAAGACTTAAACAATGATATAGAAGCTACTAAGGAAGGGGTAGATGAAGCTACAGTAAGATTAAAAGAAGCTATGAATTCTCTTGAGAAAGTTAATAATGAAGTAGAAGTAGTTACTGGACCTGTTAATAATTTTGAGGCTTCAGAAATAGCTAAGAAGAATGTAACTGTTACTTGGAGTGCTCCTGAATCTACAAAGGGCTTAGAAGGATATGTTCTTTATAAAGATGGCAAAAAGGTAGCTGAAATAGGTGCAGAAGAAACATCATATAAATTTAAAGGATTAAACAGACATACAATCTATAATTTCAAGATTGCTGCTAAATATTCTAATGGAGAACTTTCAAAGAAGGAAAGTATAACTTTAAGAACTGCTAGATAATAAAGAGCAAGTGGCTGTATCAAGATAAAAATATAAAACTTATAGATAGGTTTTAAGAAGTAAGCATATTCCTTCTTTTTATACTATCTATAAGTTTTCTTATTTATATTAGAATAGAGCATAATTTGTAAGTTTTAAATTTAAAGAAAAATTTCTACTGTACAATATAGTAGTAAACTATTTTTATAAGTTAAGCTAAGCCTATTATAATATTTCTAATACTTCTACAGTATAGTTTCCACCAGGAGCTTCAACTTCTACTACATCTCCAACCTTTTTACCCATTAGGGCCTTTCCTAAATCAGATTCTATGCTTATACACATGTTTTCTAAATCTAAATCCATAGTTGTAACTAAAGTAACAACATCCTCATCATCATCTTCAACAAATTTAATTCTAGCTTTGCTGTTAAGACCTAGTGTAGATTTATCATTACTTTCTTCATCAACTATTATTGCTGTTGAAATCATAGTTAAAAGGTATTGTATTCTATTATCATTTTCTCTATAGTTTCTACAAGCCTCTTTATATTCAGCGTTTTCTGATCTATCACCATGGGCTGCCGCCTCAAGTTTCTCTTTCGCAATCTTTGCTCTAACAACAGACATCCTATAGTCTAATTCTTCTCTTAACTTTCTAACGTTTTCCTCTGTCAAATAATTATTCATAATAAGATCTCCCTTAACTCTTAATTCTTTATTTTATCATTATACAACATTTACATAAATTTTAAAGGTGTTAATTAGGAAATAGGGTAGTATTTATGGATCTTTATATTTAAGTGACAGAGTAAATGACATATTAATGACAATTTTGAGCCAGAGATATTATAGTGATATCAATGGTTATGCTATACATGACAGACTTTTTCTATTTATATATAGGGGGAAAAATTAAAAAAAAGCAATAAAAAATAAGTAAAATATATAAATACCTATATATAAGGGGTAGAAAAACTTGTCATAGCGTCACACCCTGGCAAAAGTGAGTAATACCAAGGGCTTAAGCTATGACAGCTTAGTTTTAAACCTGTCATCTTAATAAAACTACTTTAATTTTGTAGGACTTTAAGGAAAGCGCAAGGAAAGTACTATGTGAAAATAAGATTTTATGTTTTTCAAAAACTATTAAAAGTTCAATTAGATGTTTTAAGAAAAGTATTTAATACCATTACTATTTAATGGGTATAATTAGCTTTTTAAAGATAGAAAAAAACCTTTATTTAAACTTATTTTAAAGGAGAAAATATAGCTTTTTATGTTTTAGTGACGGAGTTGTGACGGACTTGTGACGGACTTTGAGCCAGAGTTTTCTTAGTGATACCAAGGGTTTTGACGGAAGTGACGGACTTTTTTTACTCCTATATAATAGGGAAAATAAAAAAAATAGTATAAAAAAAACACATTTATTAAATACCCTATATATAGTGAGTGAAAAATAGTAAAAGTCTGACAAGGTCTGGCTAAAGCTAGTCATACCAAGGCTTTAGAGTATGACGGACTTTTTGAAAGTCCGTCACACTCTTGTGAAAGTCATTTAAAAAAACATTGAAAGTTCAATTTAGAGGTGAATAAGAGTGTTTAATACTATTATTTAATGGGTATAATTAACAATTTTGTTATACATTAAGATGAAAATGGATATAAAATATGATTAAAAGGGAAATAGAAAAAAATTAAAGATAGTTTTAAATGAAATATGAAAATAAGAAATAAATAAGAAAAGGAAGAATATCATATGAAAAAGGGAATTGGGGTAACTATTTCAATTTTAAGTTTAGGAGTTTTTTTAGCTTTATCATTTTTTATTATTGCTAAGAAGGAAATAAAGGATTATAAAAACATAGGGATTGATCTTACTTATGATGAAAGGATTAAAGAACATATTGAAGAACTCTTAGTTAAGTTTGTTGATTTTGATTATTCTAAGGAAGAGGTTAATTGTGAAGAGATAATTTCTAATAAGGAAGTTGCAGAGACATATAATTTAACTTTTAATTCTACACTTAAGTATAATTTAGAAAGTGAATTGAAGATGTCAAAGGTTTCTATAAGAAGTATTGTAAAAGAGCCTGATAATGAATATAGGGTGAATTTCCATAGAGAATTTGAGATAAAGTTTGACAAAAATAGTGATACCATATCAGGTGGAATGGATGATTATACAGCTTATATAGTTGAAAAGAATGGAGAGTTTTATATAGATAGAATTCTTAATGATGTTGATTTTAACCAGTTTAAAAATAGTAAGAGTAAAATAGCTAAATTATTTAAATCAGAGGAGGAGCTTTTTAATGAGGCAATGAAATCTGAAATAGAAGCTAGAAAGAATTATGAGGAATACCTTAAAAATTTATAATTAAAAAATCTAAATAAAATAATTGAGAAATAAAACTAGATAAGTATAGAGTAAATAATTTTGATAAAAATATGGTTAAATATAACTTTAAATTAAACTTTATGATTTTATTCTTAATAAAATAAAAATATTTTAAATTAAACTTAAATTTGGTTGATTTATTTTGGTTTATATGTAAAAATATAGTAACGAAAGTTTTTAACATGAATATTTTATTATTTATAAACATCTAATTTAAAGGGGAAATTTGAAATGTCAAAGATGAAAAAATGTAAAGTTTGCTCTAAAGAAATAGCATCTAATGCTAAAACTTGTCCTGAATGTGGGGCGAAAAATAAAAAAGCAATATATAAAAGACCATGGTTTATAGTATTAGCAATAATTATAATAATTGGAGCTATAGGAGGATCAAGTTATGAGGATTCAACAGTAGCTAACAATCAAACTATAAGTGAAGTGGAGCAAAATCAAGATAAAGAAATTAGTAATAATCAAGGCGGAGAAAAAGATGTTTTGGTTAAAGAGAATGAAGAAAAAGTAGAGGAAAAAGAAGAAAAGGTAGAAGAGGAAGTTCCAAAAGAATATAAGTCTGCATTAAGAAAAGCAAAGGTATATAGTGATACTATGAGCATGTCTAAAGCGGGATTATATGACCAATTAACATCAGAGTATGGAGAGAAATTTTCTGATGAAGCAGCTCAATATGCTATGGATAATTTAGAAGCAGATTGGAATAAAAATGCCTTGAAAAAGGCAAAAACATATAGTGATACTATGAGTATGTCTAAAGCTGGCTTATATGACCAATTAACATCTGAATACGGAGAGAAATTTACAGCAGAAGAGGCTCAATATGCTGTAGATAATTTAGATGTAAATTGGAAAGAAAATGCATTAAAAAAAGCAAAAGTATATCAAGAGACTATGGCAATGTCTCCAAGTGCAATATATGATCAATTAGTTTCAGAATACGGAGAAAAATTTACAGAAGAGGAAGCTCAGTATGCTGTAGATAATTTATAGTAGTACATTTAAAATTTATAATTTAGTTTTAAATAAAGATTTTTGGCTTTAATACAAGAGATATAGAAATTTTCTATATCTCTTAATTTTTTATCTGTTTAATAGGGAAACTCATTTAAAATAGAATTTTATGTTAAAAATTTTATCTGTTATAATTACATAAAATAATAAATATTGTATAATTATAGAATGTGGAGTAAGAAATGGTAATATAGTTTTTAGTTGTTTTAACTAAGATGACTTGGAAATATAAATTTATAGAAACATAGATTATTTTAATGAGTGGGGGAAGAGTTACTTTGGATAGAGTTAAATCATGGGAGTATGATGATATTGATAATAAATTTGCCATAAAGGATTTAGATAAATCCTCATTTAAGAGGGGAAGCCATATACCAATAAAGGTTAGAAAGGTTTTTGAATGTGAAGATATTAAATATGGAGATAAGAAGAAAATAACTCTTATATATAAAGGGGAAGCATTCCCAGCTGAAATAGAAGGCGAAATTAAAGGTAGAATACGAATGAATTGGCCAAAGTTAATACCTAAAATGAAGGAAGTTTTTAAAAATGAAATAAATGACTTTGAAGATTCTAAAGAGCTTAGTGTAAGAGTGCCTAGATTGAAATTTACAAAGGAAACAGCTATAAAATATGATGTGGAAATGAAAACTAAATATAGTCATGATGTTCTTTGTGAGTTAGAAAGGCTAGATATAGATGTTGAAAACAAGACAATAGAAGAAATAAATGAAGTGGGAGAAGTCATAGAGAGAGTTGTTAAGGCTAGAAAAAATCAAAACAAATTTAGAGAAGCACTATTTAAAAGAGAGTGTAAGTGTAAAATTTGTGGACTAGCTCATAAGGAGCTTTTAATAGCAAGCCATATAAAACCTTGGAGTAAAAGTACACCAGAGGAAAAGCTAAATCCTTTTAATGGATTTTTACTATGCCCAAATCATGATTCCTTATTCGATAAGCATTTAATAAGCTTTCAGGATAATGGAGAAATCATAATATCTAAAAGGCTCTCAGAAAAAGAGCAGGAACTATTAAACATAAATAAGAATATTGTGATTAATATTGAAGAGGAAAATAAGAAGTTTTTAAAGGAACATAGAGATGTCTTTTATGAAATAGAGAAGGCATATATTATATATCAAAAGTTATATGTAGAAAATAAAGGAATATTTGTATATGGTGTTGAATTAAATACATAGATAAGTATAAGAGAATTGTTTGATATGATTTTGAGATTTAAAGGAGAGAGAGATTTGAAAGTAGGATTTTTATTTGGAGCTGGAGCGGAAGTAGGATATGGGTTACCTTCAGGTGGAAAATTTGCTTTAGAGATATTTAGACAAGATACAAGTGAATGTAAAGCAAATTTTAAGAAGCAAAGAGATGAGATAGATGGTTCAACATACTATGCAGCGAATTGGCTTCCTGATGATTATAAAAATAAAAGTGTTAGTTCTTTTGGTAAAACAGTATTTGAAACTATAATAAAAGATACTATAGAGCATAATAGAGATTACATAATAAACGAACTAAATAGATTTGATGAAATAGCTAAATATGAAGAAATTTTGTTGAAATCAAGTTATGGAAAATCATATTCTCAAATTATAAATGAAAAAATAGACACCACATTAAAAAATTGTAATATGAAGCAAGAAATTTCATTTATAGAATATTTTAAGGAAGGAAATAAAATATTTGAAAGTAACTATTTTTCTTCTTTATTAAAGTTATATAAAAGTAAAACTATAGAGAGTGGTTGTATTAGACTAGAATTAAGAAAAATAATTTTAGCTATATTTCAATTACAAATTGGAGCTTTAAGTGAAAGTTTAACTAGACAAATAAATGATGGAATATTCAAAGAGAAAGATGATGAAATAGACTTATTAGATGATATAGGAGATATAATTCAATTAAATTCACAATCTACAGGTTTATCTGGATTAGAATATGTAATGGAAAATAAAAAAAATGAATTAAATAATGATGAAGATTTAATTCTTGCTTTTGCAAGAAATGTAATAGAATCAATATATGCATCAGTACTAGATTATAAATCATTAATAGATTCTAATTGGCATTATTTGTACTGTCCAAAAGATGAGTGGGCTAAATTTTGTAAAATAAATATATTTTTATGTTCAGTAAGAGAATACATATTAAAGAAATTTGAAGAATCAAAAGAAATTAAAGAGAATGGATATTATCATGATTTACGAAAATATCTTAATGAAGATAAAATAGAAGTATCTACAATAGCAACTACAAACTATAATAAATTTATTAGTGATGTATTAGAAGAAGAGATTTGCTATTTAAATGGTTCAACTACTTTGTGGTATGATCCATATATAAATAGAATTGGATCAAAAGAAGAATTAGAAAAGAAAGAAAAACATTTTTTAGTACCTTTGATTTTTACACAAAGTGGGACAAAACCTATGACTTCGATAGAAATGTCAAAGAAATATGTAAATATGTATGATGACTTTAAGAATTCTGAAAAAATATGTGTGGTTGGTTTTGGGTTTAATAAAGATGATGAACATATAAATGGAATAATAAGAACATTAGTAGATATTGATAATAAAAAACTTGTTGTTGTTGAATTAGATAATAATATACCAGAATATAAGGTTAAAGAAAATATAGCTAATAAATTAAAGGTATTTAATGAAGAAAATATAGACGTAATATTAGTTGATAAATATAGAAACTCAGATGATGAGATTTGGTTAGAAAAATTATTGGAATAGTTAAGTAAAAGAAGCATTAAACTTATGTTTAATGCTTCTTTAATTTGAAATCCTTATTTATTAATATGTTGATTGAAAAAAGTTAAAAATATTCCAATTATAAGTTTTATTAATAATGGTCTTTCAATTAAATATTTATAAAGTATTTTAACTACATAACTATTGTTATATAAAATTGCTAACACAAAAAATGATATTTTTTTATTCATAAAATCAACTTTTCTGATTTGAAAAATATTTTATTCAAATTTTAATGGAATGAACATGATATGTATTGATAGCAATTAAACAATATTAATCTTATTTACCAAAATTAATATTATATTCATGTTTATAGAAATAGACTTATTGACCAGTATAATTTACTATAATAGAATTATATTGAACTTTAAAATAAATTTAATGGACACTAATAATTTTATGATACTAAAATTTATAATTATTACTGAAATAGATATTGGAGGAATAATCATGGCAACAGCTAATATAGGATTTGAAGAAACTCTTTGGAAATCAGCAGATAAACTTAGAGGAAGTATGGATTCATCAGAGTATAAGTATGTAGTTTTAGGACTTATATTTGTTAAGTATATTTCTGATAAGTTTGAGAGTAAGTATAGAGAACTTGTAGAAGAGGGAGAAGGTTTTGAGGAAGATAGAGATGAATATGAATCAGAGAATATCTTCTGGGTTCCTAAGGAAGCAAGATGGGAGAATATAAAAAATAATGCAAAAGATGAAAAAATAGGTCAAATTATTGATGATGCTATGATTTTAATAGAACATGAAAACCCTACCTTAAGAGGGGTTTTAGAGAAGAGATATGCAAGACCAGAGATTGATAAGAGAAGACTTGGTGAGCTTATTGATTTAATATCTACTATAAAGCTTCATGAAAATGGAGAAAAGGACCTTTTAGGTAGAGTATATGAGTACTTCTTAGGACAATTTGCCAGTGCAGAGGGCAAAAATGGAGGGGAATTCTACACTCCAACTTGTATTGTTAAAACTTTAGTAGAGATGATAGAGCCTTATAAAGGAAGAATATATGACCCTGCCTGTGGATCAGGTGGAATGTTTATTCAAAGTGAAAAGTTCGTTGAGGAGCATAAGGGAAGAATAGAGAATCTTTCTATATATGGACAGGAGCTTAACTCAACAACTTGGAAGTTGTGTAAGATGAACCTTGCTATAAGAAACCTTGAAGGAAATATAGGACCACACCATGCTGATACTTTCCATAATGATTTACACAAAACATTAAAGGCAGATTTTATACTTGCAAATCCACCATTTAATATAAGTGACTGGGGAGGAGATAAGCTTATAGATGATGCAAGATGGAAGTTTGGAATACCACCAGAAGGAAATGCTAACTTTGCATGGGTTCAGCATATGGTATATCACTTAGCACCAAATGGAACAGCAGCCATAGTACTTGCCAATGGTTCTCTAAGTTCAAACACATCAAATGAGGGAGAAATAAGAAAGAACTTATTAAACTCACATTTAGTTGATGCCATAGTAGCATTACCAGATAAACTTTTCTACTCAACAGGAATACCAGTATGTGCTTGGATACTTAACAGAAACAAAAAAGACAATCCAAAGTTTAGAAGTAGAGAAAATGAAGTTTTATTCATAGATGCTAGAAATCTTGGAGAAATGATAGACAGAAGACATAGAGAGCTTTCAAATGAAGATATAAAGAAAATTGCAGAAACTTATCATAAATACAGAAATCTTGGAGAAGATGAAGAAGTAAAAGATGGAAAAGTAAATGAATATGAAGATATAAAAGGATTCTGTAAAATAGCAACACTAGATGAAATAAGAAAACAAGACTTCGTTCTAACTCCAGGAAGATATGTTGGAATAGAAGATGAAGAGGATGATGGAATTCCTTTTGAAGAAAAAATGGAAACTCTAACAAGTGAATTAGGAGAATTATTTAAAAAGTCAAGAAGCCTAGAGGAGGAAATAAGAAAGAATCTAGGAGGACTTGGCTATGAGTTTTAGAAATACTGAAATTGGAAAATTACCATCAGAGTGGGATGTTAAAACATTAAAAGAATGTTCTACAAAAATAACAGATGGAACTCATAGTACTGTAAAAGATAATAAAGATGGAGAATATTATCTTTTAAGTTGTAAAAATGTGAAAAATGGTAACGTAGTTTTAGGGGAAAAAGAAAGAAAAATAGATTTAGATACATTAAAAAAAT
>OCJS01000228.1_pt1 | contig 16330 bp, 10 predicted proteins | sample 1480871 | NCBI WGS metagenome assembly OCJS01 (sample SAMN05301496, study PRJEB22388) | human gut metagenome | isolation source: Infant 2 DOL 18 gut | host: Homo sapiens | place: USA: Pittsburgh, Magee-Womens Hospital of UPMC | collected 2013/2014
AGATAAAGTTAAAAGCGAACAGATAGAGCTTTTTGATATTTGTAGGGAGCTTAATAGATTTGTGTATTCAGGTGGAAGAAGAAAGTACTATCAAATTATGATTGCTTTTCAACATATAAATAATATTATACATGATCTAAAAAGTTCAAAGGAAATAATTGAGGAAAATAAAAAGGAATTTAAAAGGTTTTATAAGTTATTTAAATATCTTGAAAATAATTTTAACGATTATAAATTATGTGATGAAAAGTTAGAGGGATTTAAAAAAGAATTTAAATTCCACAATAAAAATCTTACTTTTTATACAAGTTTAGTTTTAAGATATTTATCAGAATCTATAGAACATTTGAATTATCATAGATTTAACTTAAGGAAGTTTTTAAACTTTAAAAATAATAAGGATTATTTTCAAGTTTATAGTAAATATAACTTTAAACTTAATGAATTTAAACTTAGATTTGCCATAAGAATGTCAGTTATAGTAACTTTAGCTTTTTTTGTAATTAGAAGATTTTCCTTACCAAAGGGATATTGGTTACCAATGACAGTCTTTATTTTAGCTCTACCTTTTTATGAAGATAGTAAAGCGAGGGTTTACGCTAGATTTAGAGGAACTATTTTAGGAGTTATAGTAGCATTTCTACTATTTTCTGTTTTTAAAGGACAAGAGATGCATTTTGTTATAATTTTAGTTACAACATTTTTTATGTATGCTTTTAAAGATTATGCAACAATGAGTATATATGTAACTTGTTATGCTTTAGCCATAACTACCATATCTATGAGTGATGGGGAAGCGGTTATATTAAGACTATTATATACAGGAATCGCTGCTATAGTAGTATTATTTGCTAATAAATTTATTCTTCCTAATAAAAATCATGTTGAACTTATAAATATGGTGAAAAAGTTAATTGATTTAGATAAGGTTATGACCACTAAAGTAAGAGAAGCACTAGAAAAAGATTTTGATGAAATGGAATTAAGAAGAATTATTTATTCTTCATATTTAATTAGTGGAAGAATACAAATGCATACAAATCCTAGTGATGAAAAAGAAGATAAAGAAATTAAAAAGTTTATGCTTTCAAATAGTGAATTTACAACTTCAATTATAAACTATGCAGTTGTTTTGAGTAATTCAAATAAAGGAGCCTTAGATTATGAGTACATAAATGAAGGTATAAGTTTGATTGAAGAAAAATTAAGGAGTTTTAAGGAAGAATTTTTTTATAATCCTAATTACATAGGAAGCTTTTGTAAAAACATTCAATTAATAGACCATGAGGATAATTATAAGAATTATTGTTTAATTAAGTGTGTAGACAGGGTTTATAACCTTGAAAAGAATTTAAATGCATTAAAGAAAACAATAATAAATTAAGATAATAATTTTAATATTCAACTTAAAAAATCCTTTATTTTAAAAATAAAATTAACTTTTTACTTAACTTAACATATTTAATCATTTATATGCATATATAAATAATAGTTGCTTAAATTTTATCTTTAGGTAAGACTTAAAGGAGGAGTAGAGATGGAGTTAAAGTTAAGATGCAATTATAAGGAAAGTAATGATGAATTAAAGCAAGTTGAAGAAAAAAATCAAAGTGCAGATGCTTTTTGTTTTAATTGTGAAAAAGGTTTTAGTGTAAATGATGGAGGATACTTCATAGTAGATGAACCATATTGCTCTTTAGAATGTGTTATAGAGGCAATAATAAAAGAAATAAATAGTGAGCTAATGATTAAAAAGATGGATAGAGATAATATTGATCTAAAATATTTATATAATAGTTCAGCTAAGAAAAATTTACTTCACTTAAAAAATCATTATAATTTAGACTCTACTCAAAAGGAAAGGATAATAGAATTTACCAAAGAAAAGGGAGCAGTATATTTAGTGGAACTTTTAGAAAAAGTTTTATATGATGATTAAAATTTAAATAATATATTGGTTTTAAGTAATGTTTTAAATTAGAGATAAGATAATATATGTATATAAAATATATGGGTTAAAAAAGTGTGTAACTATTAGTTATGCATTTTTTTTATTAATTTTAAATTTTAAGGTGAAAATTAAACTAACAGGATATTTAATTAATTTAAAATCGTTAAGCTTGTGTAAAGGAAGTGGTGGTATAATAATTGGAATGCTAAAATATTTAATGTATTTACATAAAAATTAAATTTTAAAAATGTAAAATAAGGAGAATATTATGATAAAAGTATTACTTGTTGAAGATAATATAGAGATTAGTGAAAATATAGTTGAGTATTTTAAAAATGATGTGGAGATAGAATGCGTTTATGATGGATTAGATGCTATAGAATATTTAAATACATATTATTTTGATATAGTTATATTAGATTTGATGCTGCCAGGCGCTGGAGGTATGGAGGTATTAAACTTTATTTCAAAGAAGAGGCTAAATACAGGAGTTATAGTTCTAACTGCAAAAGAAGAGCTTAGAGATAAGCTTAGAGCCTTTAATTTAGGAGCTAATGACTATTTAACTAAACCTTTTTTTATGGAAGAATTAAAAGCAAGGGTAAATGTTATACTTAAAAGCTTAGGAAAGATAAAAGATTCAAACATACTTCAGTTTAAGAGTATGGAAATAAATATGAAGACAAAGAAAGTTTTCATAAATCATAAAGAATTAGAATTAAATGAGAAATTATTTAATCTATTAGAATATTTAGTAATAAATAAGGGAGTTGTACTTTTTAAAGAGCAACTTTTTGATAATATATGTGGATATAACAGTGATGCATCTACAGAAATTATAGAAGTTTATATGAGTAGACTCAGAAAACAATTAAGTCCCTTTGGATATGATAAATATATAGTTACTAAAAGAGGAATGGGATATTTAATAGATGAGAGCATAGAGGATTAGAAAATGAAGAGAAAAGATATATTCTTTAAAACAAAGAGAAGTGTAACTTTAATTAGTGCAGGAATAGTTTTTTTCTGCCTTTTAATATTTGCAATTATAACCACAACATTATATACATCTAGAGTATTTGTAAATGTTGATAATAGTTTACTTCAAGAGAAAGAAAAGGTTCAAAAAGTACTTCTTCCTAATCCGCAGGATAGACAATTTTTTGAAATTGGTAAAAATGTTTTACCTCCTACTCCTCCTAATATTATAGCTATTTTATATAGAGGAGATAGGGTTTTATCAATGAATCCTAATCCCTATTTTGATGAAGATAATTTACCAGATTTGGGAGAAGAATCTAAGAGTAAGGTAGAACAAATAACCTTTAAAGGTTATAAGTTTAGAGGAGTTACCATATCAAGTAGAGATATAAGAGTACAATTACTTATTAATATTGATTCTGAAGTTCAATCAATAAACCAATTAATAAAAACCATAATAATGGCTTTAGTAATATTAATAGGAATTGCATTAGTTTTATCATATATTCTTTCTTCAAAGGTAATAAAGCCTATAAAGAAAGCTTATGACAAACAAGTATTTTTCGTTCAAGATGCATCCCATGAGATGAAAACACCTTTAGCTGTTATAAAAGGCAAATTAGAGCTTTTAGCAAATTCTTGGGACGATAAAATAGAAGATCATTTTGAACATATTTCTAAAATGATGAGTGAAGTTAGAGATCTTGAAAAGCTAAATAGTGACTTATTATTATTATCAAAGGAAGATATAGATAATAGCGTAAATATAGTATCCTTTGAGCTAGAGGAGTTCATAGAAGATTTAAGTGAGTTTTATGTTGATTTAGCAGAAGTACAGGAAAAGAATTTTATTGTAAATAGACCTCTTACTCCTGTAATAGTAAAGTGGGATTATAGTAAGGTAAAAAGAATGCTTATAATACTTCTTGAAAATGCATTTAAATATACAGAAGAGGGTGGTAAGATAAGCCTATCTTTTGAGGAAGTAAATAAAAATATAAAGATAATAGTTTGTGATAATGGTATAGGAATTAAAGAAGAGGATATAGGACGTATTTTTGATAGGTTCTTTAGAAGTGCAGATGTTAGAGGAAAGAATATTAAGGGTAGTGGAATTGGATTAAGTTTATTAAAGTCTATTGGCAAGACCTTAGGAACAGATATAAAGTTATATTCAAAATATGGTATAGGAACAAGATTTGAAATTACAATACCTAAAATATTAAATTAATACTTAACAAAATAATTAGGAAAATTAAATTTTAAAATAGTAGTTTTATTAAAACTAAGAAAATAAAAACTTATAAATATTATGAAGATGATAGCTAAGTTAGTTTTTGATCAATTATTTAGATTAGCTATTTTCTGATTATATTTATAAGTTTTTTTGTTTTTAGAAAAATTTTTTATAAGCGTTAAGGAAGTATTAAGGTTAACTATTTAAAATAGATTTTGATGAGAGATTGGAGGTGAATTTAGTGAAGGAGAAAAAGTTTAGACATGAGATTAAGCATTATATAAATTACTCAGATTATAGAGCAATTAAAAATAGATTAATGCATATTATGAAAATTGATGCAAATGCTAGTGAAAATAATGAATATAAAATACGAAGTCTTTACTTTGACAATTTAAATGACAAGGTTCTTATGGAAAAGATTAATGGAGTAAATTATAGAGAAAAATTTCGTATAAGATTTTATAATGATAATCACTCTTTTATTAAACTAGAAAAGAAATCTAAGATAAATGGATTATGCTCAAAGGATAGTGAGTTAATAAGTAAAGAGGAATGTGAAAAAATTCTTAAGGGAGATATAGAATTTTTAAGATATAGTAATAAACCTTTATTTATTGAATTTTATTCAAAAATTAAGGGGGATTTATTAAAGCCTAAGAGCATAGTTGATTATGTAAGAGAAGCTTATATATACAGATTAGGAAATGTGCGTATAACCTTTGATAAAAAAATAAGAACAGGAATATACAGCACTAATATATTTGATAGTGAAGTACCTACAATAGAAGCCATAGATAATAATATAGTTGTGTTAGAAGTAAAGTATGATGAATTTTTACCAGAATTAATACAAGATATTATTCAAACTAATGAGCGTAGAGCATCAGCTATTTCTAAGTATGCAGCTTCAAGAATATATGGATAAGCTTTTTATAAGGTTTGTTTAAATTAAGATAAATCAGAAAAACATGTAAAAAATACATTAGTTTAAAATATAGGATTAAATTAGGAGGATAAATAAATGAGCAATCAAGCAGTTAATTTTAGTGACATATTTAAATCAAGTTTTGTTGATAAAATGACATCTATTTCATTTTTAGACATGTTTATAGCAATGATCCTTTCTTTTGCAGTAGGATTATTTATAATGCAGGTTTACAAAAAAACATTTAAGGGAGTTATGTATTCATCAACTTTTGCAATGTCTTTACTGGCACTTACGTTAATAACTACATTAATTATACTTGGAGTTACTTCTAACGTAGTTCTTTCACTTGGTATGGTTGGTGCACTTTCTATAGTTCGTTTTAGAAGTGCTATAAAAGAACCTATGGATATTGCATTCTTATTTTGGTCAATAAGTGAAGGGATAGTTTTAGGTGCTGGACTTATTCCTTTAGCTATTTTAGGTGCCGTTTTTATAGGAATAGTAATGGTTCTATTTGCTAATAAGAAAACAACAGATAATCCATATATATTAGTGGTTAATTGTAAAAATGATATTAGTGAAAATAGTGTACTTAACATACTATCTAAAAATGTAAATAAATATTGTGTTAAATCAAAAACTATTTCTCCTTCAAATGGAATTGAAATGACAATAGAAGTTAAGTTAAAGAATATAACTACATCCTTTGTTAATGAAGTATCAAAAATAGAGGGAGTTTCAAATGCTGTTTTAGTTAGCTATAACGGAGATTACATGGCTTAAGCTTTAGTTTATATAGATAAATACAAGTAGGAGAGGGTAAATTTATTCTCTCCTATTTTAAATAAATTGAATTTTTGTAAGGAGGGTGAGTTTAAGTGATAAATGAAAAGGCAAGTAAATATATTTCTCTAATAAGTATTTCCTTAGCTGTCATATTTGTTTTTGTATCCGTATTTGCTTTAAAGTCATTTAATTCTACAGAAGCACTTAGTACTAGTGGACAATCTTCTACTATTGATACGGTTTTAAATAAAAATATTGTAACTGATATAGATATAAAGATAAAAGAAAGTGATTGGGAATGGTTAATTGAAAATGCTACAGATGAGGAATATAGAAGTGCAGATATAACTATAAATGGAGAAACTTTTTATAATGTTGGGGTTAGACCTAAGGGAAATTCAAGTTTATCCTCTGTTGCAAATGATGATACAACAGATAGATATAGTTTAAAAATAGATTTTGGACAATATGTTGACGGACAGACCTATCATGGAATAAGAAAACTAGCTTTAAATAATAATATATCTGATGCCACTTATATGAAGGAAGCAATATCTTATGACATATATAATTTTCTTGGGATTCCTACTCCAGAATATTCTTATTCAAACATAAAGATTAATGGAGAACAGTGGGGATTATATTTAGCATTAGAAGTAATTGAGGAGAGATTTGTTGAAAAAAATTATGGTGAATTAGAAGGTAATTTATATAAACCTGAAACTATGGGAGTAGGGGCTAAAAAAGATGAAGGAAATAAAGACGCCATGCCTGATATGAAAAATAATCAAGGAAAAGAAGGGGGAATGATGAATCCACCTAATATGCCTAACAATGAAGGAAATAATAAAGAGGGTAATAAACCTATGAATATTCCTAATGAAAATCAAAATATGGCTGGCAATATGAATAAAGAAAATGCAGGAATGGGACAAATGTCTCCTATGATGGGAGGAAAAAATAATGAAGGTGCTGATTTTAAATATATAGATGATAATATTAGCAGTTATTCTACTTTAAGAGATAGTGCAGTATTTAAGAGTACAACGGATGAAGATTTTGAAAATGTAATTAAAATGATGAAAAGTTTAGAAAATGGTAGGGATATAGAGAAATATTTAAATGTTGATGAAGTTCTTAAGTACTTTGCAGTAAACACTTTCTTAGTTAACTTAGATAGTTATTCAGGTGGAATGTATCATAATTATTATCTTTACGAAAATAATGGAGTTTGTGAGATACTTCCATGGGACTTAAATTTATCCTTTGGAGGATTTGCCACAAATAGTGGAAGTAGAGCTGTAAATTTCCCTATTGATTCTCCTGTTACAGGTAATTTAGAAAATTTCCCTCTTATAGGAAAACTTTTAGAAAATGATGAATATAAAGATAAGTATCATGAGTATTTAGAAAAGATAGTAAATGAATATTTTAAAAGTGGTATTTTCAGTACTACAGTTACCAATAATGATAAGTTAATAGGAGATTACGTAAAGGTTGATCCTACAGCATTCTATACTTATGATGAATACAAAAATGCCATTAAAGAGTTATTAGTTTTTGGAGAGGATAGAACAAAGAGTGTAGAAGCTCAGTTAAATGGAGAGCAAACATCAACGGAATATGGAAACATTGAAACTTCATTAAATTTAAAAGCCTTAGGTGAACAAAATATGGGTGGAAAAATGCCTAATGATAAGATGAATGAAGAAAATTTAGCGAATAATAATGAAGAAAATAATAATGGACAAGCTATTCCAGAAGGTGGAAGACCTTTTAATGGAGGAAACATGGGAGAAGCTCCTAATAATATTAATAATCCTAATGGTAATTTCAATAATAAAATACCTAATATGGGAAACATGCCTACACAAGAAAATATACAAGAGGCTATGAAGATATTGAATAACAGGGATTATTCAAGCTTAAGCGAAGAGGAAAAGAAACAATTAAATGATTTAGGAATAAGTGAAGAAAATATAAATATGTTTAATAATATTCCTAAACAAGGAGAAAGAGGAGAAGTTAGAGAAGCCTTTAATAAAACATATTATGTAATATTAGGAGGAGTTATCCTAACACTATTAATTTCCCTAGTTTTTGTAACAAAGTATAAAAGAAAAAGATACTAAGTATATTAAAAAGCTACACATAAATGTGTAGCTTTTTCTTTTAGGAACATATAAAAATAAAATTACATATTATATAACTAAAGTATTTTTATAATAATTAATTATCAATTGATAATATAAATTATATATGTGCCTTGATTTTATATATTTTATTTAAGTTTTAATATATTAATTGATAATATTAGGGGGATAAATATGGAGTCAAGATATTGTGAAGCTAATAAAGTAACAATTATATCTATATTATGGAATATAGTTTTAGCTATAATCAAAATATTAGCAGGTATAATAGGAAAGTCTAATGCTATGATAGCAGATGGTGCACATTCAGCATCAGACATTATAAGCTCTGTAGGAGTATTAATTGGAAATAAAATAGCAAGCATACCAAAGGATAAGGGACATAATTATGGACATGAAAAAGCTGAAACTTTAGTAGCTATCCTACTAGTAATTTTATCTATAAAGATTGGGTATAATGGTGTTTATTCACTTTTTCATTTAAATGAAGTGCAAATTCCAACAACTTTTCCTTTAGTTGTATCAGTTATATCTATTCTTATAAAGGAATATCAGTATAGAATTACTATTAAGGTAGCTAAGAAGACAAATTCACCAGCATTAAAGGCCGATGCATGGCATCATAGGTCAGATGCTTTATCCTCAGTTGCAGCTTTTATAGGAATAGGTGGAGCTATTTTAGGGTTTAAATCACTAGATTCCATAGCATCAATAGTTGTTGCTCTTTTTATAGCAAAGGTAGGAATTGAAATTTTAATAGGTTCAGCAAATGAGCTTATGGATATTTCTATTGATGAGGAGAAGGAAAAGGAAATAAAAACTATAGTAGATGAAGTTGAAGGAATTAAGTCTTTAAGAGAGATTAGAACAAGAAAGTATGGGGCTATGGCTTATGTAGATTTAGTAATATGTGTTGATAAAGATATTTCAGTTTTTGAGGGACATAGGATTGCTAGTGATTTAGAGAATCTAATATTAAAAAAAATGAAGTTTATTAAAGGTGTTACTGTTCATGTTGAACCTTTAATATAACTTTAAGATTTATATTTATAAAGTAATTTTAATAAGGATAGATAAACTATCCTTATTTTTTTATATTTATTTAATATGTGGTAACTAAAAAGTGCCTAATTGTTTAAACTAATACAAGTTGCTAAAATTAAATTAACTTAAGAGAGAATAATGTATTTTAAAAGAGATTTTAGGATGAATTTATATAAAAATTAATATTAAAAGTTTGGAGTGAGAGAAATGAATAAATATGAATATATTATAATAGGATTTGGAAAAGGTGGGAAAACACTTGCTGGTTACTTAGGAAAACTAGGTAAAAAGGTTGCTATAATAGAAAAATCAGATAAGATGTATGGTGGAACATGTATAAATGTGGGATGTATTCCTACAAAAACTTTAGTACATAAAGCAAAAGTGTCCTTATATAAAGGGTTAAATACCTTTGAAGAAAAAGCAAGAGCGTATAGAAAATCTATAGAAGAAAAAAATGCTTTAATAGAAGCTTTAAGAAATAAAAATTATAATATGCTAAATAATAATGAAAATGTAGATGTATTTAACGGAACAGCTTCATTTATATCAAATACAGAAATACTTATTAATAGTGAAAAAGAAGATATAATTTTAGAGGGAGAAAAAATCTTTATAAATACAGGGGCTACTACTATAATTCCTAATATACAAGGAATAAAAAGTAGCAGTAAAATATATAACAGTACTACCATAATGGAATTAAAAGAATTACCAAAACATTTAGTTATAGTTGGCGGTGGATATATTGGATTAGAATTTGCATCAATTTATGCAAGTTTTGGCTCAAAAGTAACAGTAATAGAGGCCTTTGATAGAATTGCTGGCAGAGAAGATGAGGATATTTCTAAAAGTATAAAAGAAATTCTAGAGAAAAAAGGAATTGAATTCTTATTAGGATCAAAAGTTAAATCTTTTGAAGAAATACATGGAGAAGTTGAAGTTTCTTATGAAAATAGCTTAGGTAAGTTAAATAAAATTAAAGGAGATGCAGTTTTAATAGCTATAGGTAGAAAACCAAATACTGAAGAATTAAATTTAGAGGCTGCAGGTGTTAAAGTAACAGATAGAGGTGCTGTAGCAGTTAATAATAAATTAAAAACAAATGTCCCTAATATCTGGGCTATTGGAGATGTTAATGGTGGTCCTCAATTTACATATATATCTTTAGATGATTTTAGAATTATAAAAGACAATTTATTTGGAGAAGGAAAGAGAAGTACTGATGATAGAAAATTTATTCCATACTCAGTATTTATTGAACCAAACTTATCTAGAGTTGGATTAAGTGAAAAAGAAGCTTTAGAAAAAGGCTTTGAAATAAAAACTGCTAAATTAGATGTTAATACTATTCCAAGGGCAAAGGTTATTGGAGAAACTGAAGGAATGATGAAAGCTATAGTAGATGTAAAGACAAATAAGATATTAGGTTGCACACTTTTATGTGCAGAATCAGCTGAAATAATAAATATAGTTACCTTAGCCATGAAAGCTGATGAGGATTACACTTTCTTAAGAGATAATATATTTACTCATCCAACTATGAGTGAGGCTTTAAATGATTTATTCTCATTAATTTAGTTAAAAATTATAATTTTATATTGTGATATTAAAAAAGTGGATTCTTAAGGAATCCACTTTTAATTTTTTATAAGTTCATACTAACTTAAAGATGTTCTTCCAATAGAAGTATTATCAGATTTTCTATCTCTTAAAGCAAGAATTGGATTTTCTTTTGTTTCAAATCTATAATCTTCATTATTTTTTGAAATAAAATCAACTATGACCTTATGACTTGGAACATCTTCAACATTTTTATTAACTTTATTTTGGAATTCATGGAATGATGAATTAGGACCTAATTTACTTACATCAACGTAATCATCTTTTATAGTTGTATTATTAACAGTATTATCTAATATATCTCTAACATAAGATATATTTTCTCCAAGTGTTAGAAGCTCTGGGAATTCACCATTTGGAATAACTTCTTGCCATTCTTTATTTTCATATTTTTTAAGAAGATCACAAGATTTATGTAATTGAGCAACTTCCTGAACGAAGCATTGTTCCCATAGTCCTTTAATATATGGATCAACTTCAGAATTATAACAAGAATAATATAAATATGCTTCAGTGTATTTATGCATAAGTAGATTTTCAAGCCATGTACAGTTAGGATCTAAAAGACTTCCATAGTGAGAAACGTGTTGTTCTTCTATTAAGCCTATTTCTTGATAAAGATTTCTTCCAATATCACTAGTATAGAAACCTGCTATATTCATGTAATAATTCATAGTTTGTTGTTCTGCCGCAGTTATTATTGATATATCTAGTTTAGTAATAAGATCTGCTGTTTTAAAATCAACAAAGTTTCTTATGTTGTCAGCAGGACATCTATGTTCAGATATGGTTGGTCTACCTGGCATTATTTCTGTATAATGTCCAACTAGATTCTCTGCCTTTGTCCCTTCTTCCATAAATAATAAATCTGAATATCTATATAAATGGTCAAAATCTTCAAGCAATGCAAAATCTAAAGCTTTTTTTACATGTTCATTAGGTTCACGCTTTGCAAGTCTAGCAGTTAAATCTACAGCTAGTTGTTCATAACTTATAGTAGTCTCTAAAATACTTTCATTAGCAGGTCTTAGTGAACTAATTAGCATTTGTTGTTGTTTATCTAATCTTCTAGCAAGGGCAAGTTCTCTTCTAAGTTCATTGTTATTACAATTTCTAGAGAATTGATGAGAAAACCAGTTTGCTTCAAATTCAGCTCCATTCATTAAAATTATTCTAGTTTTTGTATAAGGATCAACTTCGTTTTTATTATAAGGTTTTGCGTAAATATTTCTCCAGTCTGTGAAATGGTCTTGAATTTTTGAGCTTTTTTCTAAAAATGGATTCATAATAAATAAATCACTACCTTTCCAAATTTTAATATAATTTTAGTATTACAAAATCCTTTTTTAGTATTCATTAATTATAAAAATAATCATTTATTTGTAATCATATGGTACAATTAACTTAATAAAAGACTATTTGGAAAGAAATATATATTATTAAGGGGGGACTTATTTGAGAATAATCGATATTATATTAAGCATAACTATATTGATTAGTAGTGCAGTTAATACAATTATTGGAAAAGACAATAAACTAATGAACTATTCAGAAGATAAATTAAATGAATTAGAAATATATAATTTTGCTAGTTTAGAAAAATTTATTTTAGAAAGAAATTTTGAAAGTTTATTAGATAAATCTAATAAAGTATTTAGCCATAATATTGAGCAAGACTTAATAGATAATCGTTCAAATGTGGAAGAAGATAATTCATATTCAGAGACTAATAGATTTAATAGAGAAAATCATTTAAAGGACTCTGTTATTAGAGATGGATATGGTGCTTATATTGAAGATGGTTACATAAAATTTGGAGAAAAAAATAAGAGCTTAAGAATTTTTACTAAAGGTAATTATGAAAATGGTGGAGTTAAATTAGAGGTAGCTGTCAATGATTATGATGATACTAGAGAGATTGAAAATACTTATGGTTATTTAGTTGGAGAAGAACCAATTAGTCTAGGTGGTTTAGATAGTGGTTATTACTTTGAAACGGTAATAATAAAAGGGGTAATGGTTGAATATCCTAATATAGTTGTTTTAGATGAAAACTATCAATTAGATGATAAATCAGCACTTTCTTTTAAAAGTAAGGATGGACTAATAGAGTTTTCTTTAATTAACCTTAAAAATTATAATGATGATGACAGTAAGTTTCTTTATAAAAAAGAAACTAGCTATGGAGAGGTATTAGAATCTATGTGTGGTGATGATTGGTTTTACTCATATACTAAAAAAAATGGTGAGATTATATATAGTTTAAAAGTTTTAGATGGAGATAGATTAAAAGGATTTTCTTATAAGTTTCCAGTTCAATATAAAGATGAATTTAAACCTATTATAGAACGAAGTAGAAAAACCTTTGAAATGTTTAATGGTTTTCCAAAGAGTATAAATTAAAATATATTTTAACAGTATAATTAAATATAAGTTTAATGTATTAAAAAGTTTAAGAAGATAGGGGTAATTTTATGTATTTATCTCTATCTTTAAATTTTTTATAATAAGGTTTAGGTAAAATAGTAATTAACTTTTTAGTTGAATTATTTTATAATATAGATTTAAAAGTAGAGTAATAGTAGGTATAAGTAGTTTAGAATAATTTTATTGAAAATAAGGAGGGATATGCCTTTGAACTTAGATATTTTTATGAAGAACTTAGTAAGGCGAACTTCCAGTTTTACTAGAGAACAAGGTAAAAAGTTAATTCAGGAAGCATATGTTAAAGATGTTAAGGGTAAGAGCATAGATGGAATTTATCATATTTATGGAAGTGTATTAAATGATGATAAAAACTGGGATTATAATACACACATAAAAATAAATATGAAAAATAGTGATATTATGGGTACTAATTGTAGTTGTGAAACCTTTAAAGAGAATAGTAAACATATAAAAAATTATGTGTGTAAACACATTTCAGCAACTAATGATGTTTTTTATTCCTTAGCAAAGAAGAAGATGCAAAAGAATAAATTAAAAAGTAATAATAAGCCTAAATTAGTTAAAGAGAAAAATGAGGAGCATAAAGGAAAAGAAAAGCGATTTTTATCTTTAGATATAAATATTAAGCACATGGTAAAAGAGGGAATTACTTTATTTAACTGTGAGTTTAGAATTGGTGTAGGAAATTTAAATTTAATACTGGATTTAAAAGATTTCTTATATAAAAATAGCTTAAAAAAGCCTTTAAAATTTAATGATGGATTTACTTATAATCCATTAAAAGATGAATTTTTAGATGAAGATAAAAGAGTTCTTCAATTTGTAGCAAGCCATAAGGATATGATAAGTGGAAGATATTTAAGGCTTAAACAAAATAATCTAAAGGATTTTCTAAAATTAATAGATGAAAAGAAAAAAATAAATTTTAATTTTAACTCAATTAATTATGAGGTTAAGGTGAAAAAGGAAAATGTTCCAGTAGCCCTGACTTTAAAGGAAGGCAAAGAGGGATTTGTATTAAGTCACCATAAGAAATTCCCTGTTCTTTTAAATAACTTAGGAGATGTGATGTTTTTTGATAGAAATTTATATCTTCCAAGGAAGAGACAGTTAGAATACTACATTCCAATTCATAAGTTGTTTCTAAAAAATAATACAATCACATATAAGAAGAGCTTAGAGAATTTAAGAAGTCTATTAGAAGAACTTAAAAACATAAGCAAGAATATAGTTCTAGATGAAAATGTTAGAGTTTTCAAAGAAAAGCTTATGAAAACAACCTTTAATTTATATAAAACTGAGGGAAAAATTTATTGTAATGTAAAGATTGATTATTGTGGATACATAATTGATTTAATAAGAGATGAAAAAGATAATAGCTTTTTAAGAGATTTAAAAAGTGAGAAGTATATAGAATTTCAACTTGAAAGATTTAAGTTCATAAAGAGAGAAGAAGATTTTTGTTTTATAGGAAATAAAGAGGAAATGTATGAGCTTTTCTCTAAGGGAATTAAAAGGCTTAGAGAACTTGGAGAAGTTTTATTATCAGAAGAACTTAAGGAGTTTAAGGTTTTAGATTCATCCCTTATTTCATCAGAACTTAAAGAGCTTAGTAATTTCTATAAGCTTAAGTTTGACTTTGGAGATTTTGAATTAAGAGAACTTAGGGAAAGCGTAGAGGCTATGAAAAGGGGAGACCGCTTTTATAGAACTAAGAAGGTTTATTTAGATTTAGAAGACCCTGGTATAGTAAACTTTTTAAATCTTTTAGAGGATTTAGGATTAGAAAATATAAAAGATAATGAAGTCTATATAGATAAGAGTAAGGTTTTATATATCCAAGAAAAATTAAAGGATAGAAATCTCTCTTTTATAAAAGGGGGAAATGTTCTTCAAGAAATAGTAGGAAAGCTTCTAAATAAAGAATTTAAGAGAAAGCTTCTTCCAAAGGCTTTAAATGCAGAGCTTAGACCTTATCAAAAAGAGGGGTTTAAATGGATTAATGAAATTACTGATTTAGGTTTTGGTGGAGTTTTAGCAGATGATATGGGACTTGGTAAAACCCTTCAAATAATAGCTTTTTTATTATCTCAGAAAAAAAGCAAAAGCATAGTAGTTGTTCCAACCTCTGTTATATATAACTGGATGGATGAGTTTGAAAAGTTTGCTCCAAGTATAAGGGTTGGATTAGTTCACGGTAGTAAATCTAAGAGGGATAAGGTTTTAAGAGATTTTAAAAGAGGACTTGGTATTAAGATAGAAGAGGAGAATTTAAAAGAAAAATCCTATGAAAAATATGATGTTTTATTAACTACCTATGGAACCTTAAAGAATGATGAAAAAGCTTATGAAAACTTAAGTTTTGATTATTGCATAATAGATGAGGCTCAGAACATAAAGAATCCATCAGCACAAGCAACTTTATCTGTTAAAAATATTAAATCAAGATGCAATATTGCCTTAACAGGAACTCCTATAGAGAATAATTTAATGGAGCTTTGGTCAATATTTGATTTTGTTATGCCTGGATATTTATTTACTAAGGAGAGATTTAGAGAAAGATTTATTTTAGATGAAAGCAATTTAAGTGAATTAAAATCTTTAATAACTCCTTTTATTTTAAGAAGACTTAAGGAAGATGTTTTAAGTGAACTTCCAGAAAAACTTGAGAAAAAATACTTAGTAGAAATGAAAGGAAAACAAAAACAGTTATATAGTTTCTATGTAAAGGCAATAAAGAATCAATTAAATGAAAATAAAAGTTCTGAAAAGAGTGGAAGAGATAAAATTAATCTATTTGCCTATTTGACAAAATTAAGAGAAATTTGTTTAGATCCTTCACTAGTTGTACCAGATTATACTGGAGAAAGTAGTAAGCTTACTGTGGTAAAAGAAATTGTAAAAGATGCTAGTGAATCAGGAAAGAAGATTTTACTATTTTCTCAATTTACTTCAGTACTACAAAAAATAGAAGAGGACTTTAAAAAAGAGGATATTTCTTATTTATACTTAGATGGAGGAACTTCTGCTAAGGATAGAGTAGAGAGAGTTAAAAAATTCAATGAGGATAGTAATATTAAAGTGTTTTTAATATCTCTAAAGGCTGGGGGAGTTGGACTAAATTTAACCTCTGCCAGTGTGGTTCTACATTTTGATCCTTGTAGGAATCCAGCAGT
>OCJS01000285.1_pt1 | contig 8071 bp, 7 predicted proteins | sample 1480871 | NCBI WGS metagenome assembly OCJS01 (sample SAMN05301496, study PRJEB22388) | human gut metagenome | isolation source: Infant 2 DOL 18 gut | host: Homo sapiens | place: USA: Pittsburgh, Magee-Womens Hospital of UPMC | collected 2013/2014
TAAGGCGCAACGCCGTTTCGCGCACGCGCTCTCCGTCGTTGCGGCGGGTCCCTGCCCGTTGTTGTGTCCGGTGCCATTCACCTGTTTAAGCCCCTGTCGCCGGGGGCTGATACAGCCACAACCTGCCGCACTGACTGTCCAGGGTAAATGAACAGCCCACAAAATTTTTTACCCAAAACCCGGTAAAAAATTTTGCGTTCTGCCCAGGACAGGTGCGTCAGGCCGTGGCAGTGATGCCCCTTGCGGCGAAGGTTCTCAAACAGGTGATGGTGAATACCGGAGGGAACAAAAGGCAGGTCCCCGCAAAACGTCAAAACCGCGGCTCCCGAAACTCAACAGATGATGGGGGCTGAAAACATCAACAGAAGGAGACACATCATGGCAGTTCGTGGCATTAACAAGGTCATTCTTGTCGGTGTGCGCCGTTGAAGCGCGGTGTTTTATGGAGTGTTGCATGAAAAGCAACATGGCTTAGTGGTATAGCCATTGCATACTGTGGTTAGCCTCGCTTGGTAACAGGCTCGGAGATCCTGAAAAGGAGAGGTGAACATAGCATCCACAGAAAAGGGTGGTGAATACGGAAATCGTTATAAGTATCACCACTCAATGCAAGATGTATATGGATAAACTGGGTTTGTTGAAGTCGAGATCTATGTGGGAAACAGGAAACCAATAACGCAGAACGATTGAAGCGTTATTCCCGTAATAGCACAAGAAATCCGCCCTACGTTGATTGTGACCACTCTAACGGGCCAGCTATTGATGAAATAGTTAAACGATCGAAAGACATCCTAAGTACATCGCATCTCCACACCGTGAAACTACGGGACTACCTAAACTGGATTTATACCCAGCATGGTAGCGGAGTCTCCATAGTACTCAAGGTCGGCCTGTAATGGGCTACGGCAGTCCGCATTATACGGAAGCAGCAAAGGTATAAATCAACCGGAAGGGAGATGAAAGCCTCACAGTGCTGCGGGGAAGGGAGACAGTTGTTAGATACATCAATCTCTAAGAGGAGGGTTAGCCAATGCTGCCTGATGAACTTGAGAAAAGATTAGATGGAATTGAGGATGCTTCAAAAAAAGGGTATCCAGTACGTAATCTATACAAAATTGCGTGTGAGCCCGGACTGTGGCTGCAAGCCTACGTGAATATACGGGCCAATGCAGGTGCACTGACTCAAGGTGTATCAACAGATACCATTGATGGCTTCTCTATCGAAAGAGCAGAGAAGCTGGCAAAAACATTGCGGAGTAGAGAATACGTAGCGAAACCTGTACGCAGAGTTCAGATCCCAAAAAAGGACGGAAAAACCAGACCGCTGGGGATTCCAGGTGGAGACGATAAACTGGCGCAAGAAGTAGCAAGAATTATTCTGGAAAGGGTTTATGAACCAGTATTCTCTGAACACTCTCATGGATTCAGACCAAAACGTTCGTGTGAAACTGCGCTCAGATCTATTCGTCCAGTCTGGAACGGAGTTAAATGGATCGTGGATGTTGATATCAAAGGTTTCTTTGACAATATCCCCCACAAACTATTGCTGAATACACTGGCAGAGAAAATTAAGGATAAGAATTTCCTGAAATTAATCGAACAGTGGCTGAAGGCAGGATATGTGGACAATTGGAAATACCATCGCTCATATTCTGGCACGCCACAAGGTGGGATAATTTCTCCCTTACTGGCAAATATATACCTCGACAAACTGGACCGTTTTGTAGAGCAGAACTTAATTCCTGCATATACAAGCGGTACAAAACGAAGAGCGAATCCAGATATGAACAGGCTGGCCCATAAGATTCATAAACTACGAAAGAAAGTAGACGGTATGGCAACTGATTCTGAATCAGAAAAAGAAGCCATAAAGAAAGAAATTGAACGACTGCTTGAAGAAAAACGTTCTATACCATCTCAGGTCATGAACGATCCAAACTTCAGGCGTATGTACTATGTTCGATATGCTGATGACTTCGTAATCGGTGTCATCGGCTCGAAGAAAGATGCTGAACATATATCAAGACAGGTCAGAAACTTTATTACTACTTCACTGGGATTGGAAGTTAATGAAGCAAAGACCAGGATCCGCCATATCTCAGAAGGAGTTAATTTTTTAGGCTATGAAATCAGACAGGCAGATGCAAAGAAATTGCTGAAGCAGAAAATGCAAGGGCGGCACGCTCTCCGGAGATCCACCACAGGAATTGTGCAGCTCTTCGTTCCTGACAATATAGCCGCTAAATTTTGTCACCAAAAGAAATATGGCTGTTATGAGAATGTGAAGGCTGTACATCGTTCAAGTCTACAAAATCTCAGTGAAGCTGAAATTGTTCTGACTTTCAACGCGGAAATGCGCGGATTGGCGAACTACTACAGTCTGGCGCTGGACATGAAATATAAATTATCAAAATTATATTTCATATGGCAAATAAGCCTTTTTAAGACCCTGGCGAATAAACGACGTAGTTCAGTGAATAAAGTCGCCAAATCGCTACGGCAAAATAATGGAGATCTGGCTATTACCGTTCAGGCCAAAAATGGATCCCGAAAGATTGAGGTTTTCAAACTCAAACATGTCAATCGCAACCGAACAACGATTGTCGATACGGAACCGAGAACCGCACATATCACAACCCGCACAACAGAGATCATGCGTCGATTAGGGGCAAGGATCTGCGAGTATTGTGCGAAGACTGGGCGCTGCGAAGTACATCATGTCAGAAAGCTAAAAGACCTGAAGAAAGGTCGTAAGGCCGGATATAAACCCAGCCTGTGGCAACTAATGATGATCGCACGCCGCCGGAAAACGATGATTTTGTGCGCAAGTTGCCACGACAAGTTACATAGCGGAAAACTACCCGATCTGAGACAGGAAAAGGGAAGAATACTCCTGCAACCACCTGTCTCAAGCGGGGATTCTGCTAAATGAGTTTATCCCCAATAAGCTAGCAATGGAGAGCCGTATGCATTGAAAGGTGCACGTACGGTTCGGAGGGGGGGTAACGGTGATCTAACTCAAGATAAGCAGGACATATTCGCCATTTATCTTGAAAGACCACACGTACCCTACCCTACCGTCTGGGAAAAGATCCGGAAGTCCGTTACATCCCCAACGGGGGCGCAGTGGCAAACCTGCAGGTCGCCACGTCAGAAACCTGGCGCGACAAACAGACGGGGGAAATGAAGGAACAGACGGAATGGCACCGCGTGGTGCTGTTCGGCAAGCTCGCGGAAGTGGCAGGTGAATATCTGCGTAAGGGCGCGCAGGTCTACATCGAGGGGCAACTCCGTACCCGTAGCTGGGAAGATAACGGTATTACCCGTTACGTCACTGAAATCCTTGTGAAAACCACGGGCACCATGCAGATGCTGGGGAGTGCACCACAGCAGAACGCTCAGGTGCAACCGCAGCCTCAGCAGAACGGCCAGCCACAGAGTGCTGACGCAACGAAAAAAGGGAGCGCGAAAACGAAAGGCCGTGGACGTAAGGCTGCGCAGCCGGAGCCTCAGCCGCAACCGCCGGAGGGTGAGGATTACTGGTTTTCAGACGATATCCCGTTCTGAATGACTGACTGTGAAAACCGCCCCGTCCAGTGCGGGGCATCACCGGAGAGATGAGGATGAGCGAATATTTCAGAATACTTCAGGGGCTGCCTGACGGCTCCTTTACCCGCGAACAGGCTGAAGCCGTTGCCGCACAGTACCGGAATGTCTTTATCGAGGATGATCAGGGAACGCATTTTCGCCTGGTTGTCCGCAATAACAGTGGCCTGGTCTGGCGCACCTGGAATTTTGAGGACGGTGCCGGGTACTGGATGAACCATGTCATCCGGAATTTCGGCATTCTTAAGTAAGAGAGGTGCCGGACGCGCAAACGTCCGGCAGGACATAAGCAATTATAAGGGGATGATTATGCCTGTAACGAAGTGTGAACCAGAAACCACCCGCAAAGCAAGCCGTAAATCTGTAAAAACGCAGGAAACTGCACTGTCTGCCCTGCTGGCGCAGACGGAGGAAGTGAGCGTGCCGCTGGATTCACTGATTAAATCACCGCTGAATGTGCGCACGGTGCCGTATTCTGCGGAGTCCGTCAGCGAACTGGCTGAGTCCATTAAGGGCGTTGGCCTGTTGCAGAATCTGGTCGTGCATACTCTGCCTGGTGACCGTTACGGTGTAGATCTCGGTGGTCGCCGTATCATTAAAAAAAACATGCTGGCAGAGCGTGACATCATTCCGGCTGACTGGCCTGTCCGCGTAAAAATTATTCCGCAGGAGCTGGCGACTGCCGCATCAATGACCGAGAACGGTCATCGTCGGGATATGCACCCTGCCGAACAGATTGCCGGATTCCGCGCAATGGCGCAGGAAGGCAAAACACCTGCACACATCGGTGATTTGCTGGGCTATTCACCCCGCCACGTTCAGCGAATGCTGAAACTGGCTGACCTTGCGCCTGTCATCCTCGATGCGCTGGCAGAAGACCGCATCACCACCGAACACTGTCAGGCGCTGGCGCTGGAGAACGACACCGCGCGTCAGGTGCAGGTGTTTGAAGCCGCCTGTCAGTCGGGATGGGGCGGTAAACCGGAAGTACAGACCATTCGTCGTCTGGTGACCGAAAGTGAAGTGGCGGTGGCTGGGAACAGTAAATTCCGCTTCGTGGGGGCTGATGCCTTCTCGCCAGACGAACTGCGCACCGATTTGTTCAGCGATGACGGGGACGGTTATGTCGACCGCGTGGCGCTCGATGCCGCCCTGCTGGAAAAACTCCAGGCTGTCGCTGAACACCTTCGGGAAGCCGAAGGCTGGGAATGGTGCGCCGGGCGCATGGAGCCTGTCGGTGAGTGCCGTGAGGATGCCGGAACATACCGCTGTCTGCCGGAGCCGGAAGCGGTGCTGACGGAGGCGGAAGACGAACGCCTGAACGAACTGATGACGCGTTACGACGCGCTGGAAAACCAGTGTGAGGAATCCGACCTGCTGGAAGCAGAAATGAAGCTGATGCGCTGCATGGCGAAGGTCAGAGCGTGGACGCCGGAGATGCGTGCCGGAGGTGGAGTGGTGGTGTCCTGGTGTTATGGAAACGTATGTGTCCAGCGTGGTGTGCAGTTACGCAGTGAGGATGATGCGGCTGACGACGCTGACCGCACGGAACAGGTGCAGGAAAAAGCGTCAGTGGAGGAAATCAGTCTGCCACTGCTGACGAAAATGTCTTCCGAACGCACGCTGGCAGTCCAGGCAGCACTGATGCAGCAACCGGACAAATCCCTGACACTGCTGGCATGGACGCTCTGCCTGAATGTGTTTGGCAGCGGAGCGTACAGTAAACCAGCACAAATCAGCCTGGAATGTAAACATTATTCGCTGACCAGCGATGCGCCATCGGGGAAGGAAGGTGCCGCATTCATGGCGCTGATGGCAGAAAAATCCCGTCTTGCAGCCCTGCTGCCGGAGGGATGGTCACGGGACATGACGACATTCCTGTCCCTCAGTCAGGAGGTGCTGTTATCCCTGCTCAGTTTCTGCACCGCATGCAGCCTTAACGGTGTCCAGACCCGTGAGTATGGTCACACGTCACGCAGTCCGCTGGACACGCTGGAGAGCGCCATCGGCTTTCACATGCGCGACTGGTGGCAGCCGACGAAAGCAAACTTTTTCGGACACCTGAAAAAGCCGCAGATTATCGCAGCCCTGAATGAGGCAGGACTATCCGGTGCCGCACGGGACGCGGAGAAGATGAAGAAAGGCGATGCGGCTGAACATGCAGAGCACCATATGAAAGACAACCGCTGGGTGCCTGGCTGGATGTGTGCACCACGCCCACAGACGGATGCCACTGAACGCACCGATAACCTGGCTGATGCCGCCTGATGAACAACCACACCGCCCCGCCGGAGACGGGGCGGCAGCAAGGGAGATACCGTGATGAAAACTGAACTGACTCTGAATGTATTACATACCATGAACGCACAGGAATATGAAGATATCCGGGCTGCCGGAAGTGATGAACGTCGTGAGCTGACACACGCCGTGATGCGGGAACTGGATGCGCCGGACAACTGGACGATGAACGGCGAGTACGGCAGCGAGTTTGGCGGCTTTTTCCCCGTCCAGGTCCGTTTCACGCCTGCCCACGAACGTTTTCACCTGGCGTTATGTTCACCGGGCGATGTCTCCCAGGTCTGGGTGCTGGTTCTGGTGAATGCCGGTGGTGAGCCGTTTGCGGTGGTTCAGGTACAGCGGCGGTTTGCACCGGAAGCCGTCAGCCATTCACTGGCACTGGCGGCGTCACTGGATACGCAGGGATACAGCGTTAACGACATCATCCATATCCTGATGGCGGAAGGAGGTCAGGCATGAGCGCACGTTCACAGGCACTGGTTCCTCTCAGCACAGAGCAACAGGCCGCATGGCGGGCGGTGGCGGAGACCGAAAAACGCCGCCATCAGGGTAACACGCTGGCGGAATATCCGTATGCGTGTGCGTTTTTCCGCTGTCTGAACGGAAGCCGCAGGATATCGCTGTCTGACCTGCGATTTTTCATGCCGTCCCTGACCGCAGAAGAACTGCACGGCAACCGTCTTCAGTGGCTGTATGCCATCGATGTGCTGATTGAAACACAGGGCGAGGTCTGCCTCCTTCCCCTTCCCGGTGATGCAGCAGAGCGCTTGTTCCCGTCGGTGCGGTTTCGTGTCAGGGAACGCAGTCGCCATAAATCCGCACTGGTCATGCAGAAGTACAGCCGTCAGCAGGCGAGGGAGGCAGAGCAGAAAGCCCGTGCGTACCAGGCACTGGTCGCTCAGGCTGAAATCGAACTGGCATTCCATTCGCCGGAAACAGTCGGAAGCTGGCATGCACGCTGGAGTGACCGGGTGGCAGAGCATGACCTGGAAACCCTGTTCTGGCAGTGGGGCGAGCGTTTTCCGTCACTGGCCGGAATGGAACGCTGGCAGTGGCAGGATATGCCATTCTGGCAGGTTATCGCGGAAGCCAGTCTGGCAGCAAAGGAGGCCGGTCATGCTGTCCGTGAGATGGAGCGGTGGATGGTGCCGAACAAACTCCGGGAGGTGGCGTGATGCGGCAACAATCACAACGGATTGCCCGTAAACAGCCTGAATGAGCGAGTTATTTTCAGGAAAAGTGAATGTGGTCAGCGTGCTGGTATATGGGCTATGATGTGCCCGGCGCTTGAGGTTTTCTGCCTCATGACGTGAAGGTGGTTTGTTACCGTGTTGTGTGGCAGAAGGACAAAAGCCCCGTAGTTAATTTTTCATTAACCCACGAGGCCCCTGCATGCTTAGACAACATCAGGATAGCCTCTTACCGCGCTTTGCGCAAGGAGAAGAAGGCCATGAAACTACCACGCAGCTCTCTTGTCTGGTGTGTGTTGATCGTGTGTCTCACACTGTTGATATTCACTTATCTGACACGAAAATCGCTGTGCGAGATTCGTTACAGAGACGGATACAGGGAGGTGGCGGCTTTCATGGCTTACGAATCCGGTAAGTAGCAACCTGGAGGCGGGCGCAGGCCCGCCTTTTCAGGGCTGATGCTGGTCTGACTGCACTGAAGCGCCTTTATAAAGGGGCTGCTGGTTCGCCGGTGGTCCCTTTCTCCTTGCTGGCATTGTACGGGCTGAACAACCAGACTGCCAGGAAGGCCGTTTCCCTCCGGGAACGGGGATGAACGTGCGCCTGCGGCGCCCGTTCTTTTCCCCCGCCTTCTCTGTTTATGACTTGCCAGAAATCACATCACCTTCCCTTTGATTATTCTCTTTTTCCTCCTGCTCTGACTCTGATTACTGCTCTGACTCTGATTACTGCTGCCCTGATTATTGTCTGTTTTGTTGTTCTCCTGCTTATGCCTTTTCCGGGCGTCCCCCTGGCGGGGCGGGCTGTCGTGAACGGAGCCAGCGAAGCTGTCTCCGCCCTGGCGGGCTTCCATCCCTGACGCGAAACCCCGGGCTTGCAGCGACCGTTCCGGTCGCGCCGCCTCTGTCGCGCCGTGGCCTGCGCTCCTGGCATCCCGGCAAAAGGCCGCCGGGATGTAAGGCGCAACGCCGTTTCGC
>OCJS01000350.1_pt1 | contig 4026 bp, 4 predicted proteins | sample 1480871 | NCBI WGS metagenome assembly OCJS01 (sample SAMN05301496, study PRJEB22388) | human gut metagenome | isolation source: Infant 2 DOL 18 gut | host: Homo sapiens | place: USA: Pittsburgh, Magee-Womens Hospital of UPMC | collected 2013/2014
GAAAAAATGAAGTACGACAAAGGCGGGGCAGCTGCGATTGACAGAGTCGTGGAGGCATACGGGTTTAGATTCAAAAATGACTTATGCCGACATATAGGGATTGCATCAAGTACGTTGTCCACATGGATTAAAGCCGACTCAATGCCGGGAAGCCTAATAATCCAATGCACTCTGGAAACTGGCGTTTCACTAGAATGGCTAGTAACAGGAGAAGGGCCAAAATTTGAGCACTCTAGATCCGATATTACGACGCTAGAAAGCTATAAATTGATAGGCAATCAACTAAAAAAATCAGGCAAGATGATGTTTGATAAGGTTTTTCTACCTAACGAACTGAGGGAGCCCTATGTCATTATCTCAGACACAGAGACTTTCTTTGTTGATAAAAACTACAAAGACCAGAACGATGGTCGCTGGCTTGTAGAGATAGAGGGCAATCACAGCATAAGAGAGTTGGCTTTCATTCCAGTGAAAAAAGTCAGAGTCTTGGGTGGTGGGGTTCCCTTTGATTGCGGTGTTGATGACATAAAGCTAATTGCCCGTGTAGTAGCAGTGTTCAGCAAGGAGTAACCGTGACAATCAGGAAACTCCCCACCGGGAAATGGCTTTGTGAATGCTATCCGTCAGGGCGCACCGGTAAGAGAGTGCGCAAACAATTTGCGACTAAAGGCGAGGCTGTCGCGTTCGAAAATTACACAATGGATGAAGTTGATCACAAACCTTGGCTTGGCGAAAAAGTTGACCGCCGCAGATTATCCGAACTCATTACACTTTGGCATTCGCTGTACGGACAAACTTTAGCCGACCCTAAACGGATGGCAGCCAAACTAAAAATTATCTGCGAAGGATTGGGCGATCCGATTGCAAGTGAGTTCAGCGCGGCAGACTTTACTTCATACCGTGAAAAACGTTTAAACGGATTAGTTTGTCTTGAAGATGGGCAAATCTTACCCAAAGTGAAACCACGGACGGTAAATTTAGAACAAAGCAACTTATCAGCAGTATTTGGAACTTTAAAAAAAATGGGGCATTGGAATGCCCCTAACCCTCTTTCTGGTTTACCTGCTTTTAAAATAGCTGAAAGCGAACTTTCATTCTTAGCACCAAACGAGATCAAACGCCTATTAGACGCTTGTGAAGAATCATTGAACCCTGATCTGATAACAGTTGCGAGAATTTGTCTTGCAACAGGTGCACGATGGAGTGAGGCCGAGGGCTTAAGCGGACACCAAGTTACCAAATATCGAATCACCTACACAAAAACCAAAGGTAAGAAGAATAGGACCGTTCCAATTTCCCAATCACTTTACGATGAAATACCCAAGAAACGAGGGCGACTATTCAGCCCATGCCGTAAAGCTTTCGAAAGAGCATTGAAAAGAGCAGGCATAGAATTACCAGAAGGCCAATGCACCCATGTATTACGCCATACTTTTGCCAGCCACTTTATGATGAACGGTGGAAATATCTTAGTACTGAGAAACATCCTCGGCCATGCTGACATAAAAATGACTATGGTATATGCACATTTCGCACCAGATCATCTTGAAGATGCAGCAACCAAAAATCCATTGGCCGGACTTAACTGGCACCCCAAAGGTGGCGACAGAATGGCGGCAGAGGATGCAAACCACTACGAACATCGACAAACAAAAACAAATCAAATAACTGATTAACAAGGCAAATTACTGATAACAAACACCATTAAATGCTATGTAGTAATTTCGGACGGGGGTTCAAATCCCCCCAGCTCCACCAAATAAAACAAAGGGTTACGTGCAAGCGTAGCCCTTTTTTATTTTAAGTGGCGACAAAATGGCGACAACGAAAACGTCACTTAAAACAGCCCTGGCCTAAGTCCAGCATAAGGGCTGTCAACGATGGAGACTGAGCAATGTCATCTGAAATTGATCCGAGAATTTTAGAAGCGGTCAAAAATATAACGGCAAAAAGGCCTCATACTGTCATACAGCATATAATTAAACATGGTTATGTAACCACTGAAGAACTGAAAGAGCTTTACGGGTATAACCATGCTCCAAGAGCTGCTCGCGATGTTAGAGAGGCCGGGATTCCCTTAGAGACATTTAAACTGCCTTCATCTACAGGCCGAGCTATCGCAGGCTATAGATTTGGTGATCCCGACAAGATAGAAGCGCATAAATTAGATGGTAGGCAAGTTTTCTCGAAAGCATTCAAGAATACACTTATCGATATGTATGGTTCTAGATGTGCAATTACTGGTGAAGAATATCCTCCACTCTATTTACAAATAGACCACCGAATTCCTTATGAAGTTGCAGGCGATAATGTTGCACAAGAGAATGAACCTGAAAACTTTATGTTATTGACCGGGACTACTCAAAGACAAAAGTCATGGTCATGTGAGCATTGTGAAAACTTCAAAACACTCAAAAGAGATTCTATTTGTAAAAATTGTTATTGGGCTTGGCCTGAAAGCTATACTCATATCGCAATGATGCCCATCAGGAGGATAGCTATTGACTTCATAGGCGATTCTGATATGGATATTTATCAGAAAATAAATGAACATTGCGTAAAACACGATATAGCTATTCAGGACTTTATCAAAAAAGTCCTGAGTGAGCTTTAAAATATTTTTTTTGCTAAAGCTGGCGAAAGATATAGAGACTCAAAGGTCTCATCATCTCTTCCTAACAGTGTAGCTTGCGATGAACGGCCAGCTTTTAGCATTATCTTTTTCAAATTAAGAGATGAAGGGAGCTCCTTGCCATAAGACTTTTCGCCACAGACACCATCAAATGAAAGGACATAGTGTACTCCTTTAACATTCATATTTTCCATCTCATCAACCAAGGATTGCAAATCAAGAATATATGCGTACCTTGGGTCTCTGGCTGTACTTGTACCTTGCCAAGGTGGATCCATGTATACGAAATCATTCTGAGAAGCCTGTTTTGTCAACTCTCTAAAATCGCCACTGAATAACTCTACTTGCTCCCGAAGCAGCTCAGATACCTGAATCAGATTTTTATGTATTTTATCAGGCTTAGTACCTAGCCGACGCTTATCCTGCGACTGATTAAATTCTCCAGAGCTATTGAATCTGATTGCATTTTTTACACATCTAGCCATCAAATACAAAAGCTTTACTGGATCACTATCAGCATTAAACTCCTCTCTGATTTTTATAAAATACTCGTTTGGCTCACCTAGCTGCTCATACCACAGCTTGGAGTATTGTGCTGATACTTCGTATGGATTATTAATAATCATATCCCACAACTTCATTAAGTTATGATATTTATCCCCGATAATGTATCTATTGGCACTTTGCCTTGCTGCAGCAGCCAAAGTAACAGCAGCAGAGCCTGCGAATGGTTCATAGAATCTGTCTATGTCTAATTTTTCCACATACCCAAGAATATCATTAGCTAGCTTACGTTTACTTCCTTGGTATGGTATTACATGTGGAACAACTTTCATTTTTTCTTATCCGCTAACGTATAATAGACCAGTCGCCCTTTATTAAGGCGCAAAAACACAGCCGCATCTCCATCTGCCTCTCTCCTTTTTTCCCTTTTATAAATAATTGAATAAAGAGAATTTGATGGCGTTGCACCTCGCAAAAGTGATGGAGCCACTTCAATTATTTTTTCAGTTATTTTCAATAAAGAAAGCGGTTCCTTGCTTCTTTTTAGCACCTCAATAACCATTTGTTCTAGCTCGCTTTTTCTTCTGCTGGCCACCTTGCACGCTCTCTACTTGTACAAATAATCTATCTAAAATAGCATGTCGAAGCATGCTAATCAAAGTCAATTAACAAGGCGTAATCCACAAAAAGACTTTAAAATCAATAATTAAAAGCAAAATCATTTTTATGAAAATCAAAAAAATCTGAAAAACACTGAAATTCTTTTCAATCTTTTCAGTTTTGGATTGCTCGCAAAGCCCCAGGCGTGGCGCGGCTCGGTGGGGTGTTTTGTAGAAAATCAGAACTGAAAAAATTTCTTGATCCAAATTGCGCAGGCGGGTGCGGTGTAG
>OCJS01000384.1_pt1 | contig 3007 bp, 4 predicted proteins | sample 1480871 | NCBI WGS metagenome assembly OCJS01 (sample SAMN05301496, study PRJEB22388) | human gut metagenome | isolation source: Infant 2 DOL 18 gut | host: Homo sapiens | place: USA: Pittsburgh, Magee-Womens Hospital of UPMC | collected 2013/2014
TACAAAGAGTAAAGGCATACACTCCTGTGAGAAGTGTTCTCTAGACAAGTTCATTTTACCACAGGAGTCTTATTTATACCAGACAGGAGGATAAAATGGAAAACACATATAAAACAATAAAGAAATTAGATGATTGTAAAAGGAGTGAGCATTATGACAGATTTTAAATTAAAATTCCCAGAAATAGATCAGACTTACGCCTTTTTAGACTTACAAACTACAGATAAGGGGACGGTTAGACAAATTACTGGGAATATTGTAACAGCTATTTTAAATCCCAAATATTGCCAAAATCAAAAAATCATTGATGGGCAAATATTCTTTGATAAATTTACCAATGAAATAAAATTCCAGGGGAAAATTATTGGAGAAAGAAATATAAAGGAAAATCAAATACGACTTTGGGATGATTCTTTAAATAATAGACTAGGCTTAGAGATAGAAAAACATTTTGGAATTAATTATAACGCCAATAAAATGTGGGAGGCTATTCGTTTTGTAGCTCATCAATATGAAGTGAGTCCACCAAAGCAATATCTTCAAAATTTAAAATGGAATGGAGATAAAAATGCCATTAGAAAACTTTTACCAAGGTATTTGGGAGCAGATGATACAGAGCTAAATAATTGGATAATGGAACATATGATATTGGGTATGATAAGAAGAATTTTTAATCCAGGTTCTAAGTTTGATGAGATGATTGTTTTAGTTGGGGGACAAGGTATAGGCAAATCGACTTTTGCAAGATACTTGTCCATAACAGATGATTGGTTTTGCACAATAGAAAACATTCAAGGTAAGGATGCTATTATGAATCTTATGGGTAAAACTGTCGTTGAAATTGAAGAATTTGTTGCTTTAAGAAATGCAAAATCGGCTAATGAAGCTAAATCTTTTTTATCAAAATTAAGCGATAGGATAAGAATACCCTACGAAAAATATGCAACAGATGTGCCTAGGACTTGTATCTTCATAGGGACATTAAATGAAAGAACTTTTCTTAATGACCATACTGGAGAAAGAAGATATTTACCTGTTGAATGTAACCCGAATCAAAGAGTAAGGACAATATATACAGATAAAAATAATAAAGAAAAACTCTCAGACAAAGAATATATAGCTCGTATAAGAGAAGATTTTAATCAGGCTCTAGCCTTAGGATATGAAATCTTTAAAAACAAGACTCACGCATGGACTATACCAAAAAATCTTTTAAAAGACTTGTATAAGGAACAAGAAAAATTCAAATATCTAAACCCAGATGTGGAAGACATTAGGTATTTCTTAGAAGAATATAAGCCAAAAAGTGCAGATCCAAATATAACTTGTTTCAAAGAACTAACCATGCAAGGCTACCAAATAAAATCAAAGGCTTTTTCAGAGATTATGGATAATTATTTCCAAGAATGGATTCCAGTTAGGTCATCAAAGACCAAGCGAATATCACCAAGTGGGGTCTCAATTCCAGTAAAATTATACTATGAAAAGAAAAAAGAAAATGAAACTGACTTTATAGAAGTTGACAAGAATTGATTGCCAGAAGAATGGAAAAAAGAAAATCAATTAGAAATAGATACAACAAATAAAGTAAAAGATACAAATGTAACTTTGTAACCTGTAACCCATCGTTATAAATCTTCTTAAATTAGGATTACATAAATTAATGGCTTGATAATAAGGGATTGCTACAGACTCTTAAAACAAGCTCGCCTAATTTTGGAAGTTTTTGTTTTGGAAGTTACAGTTACACTTATTAATTCCTATTTGAAAAATTATGGAAAATCAAATTAAAAACTTGTTAATAATAGCAAGCACAGTAAGTGAGTACCCACTTACGAAAAAATCAAAAAATCAATTGCTTGTCAGGCTATATAATTTTACGATTTTTACCTTGTTAGGGAGAATCCTAAGACCCCAAAAGATATGAGCAAAGGAGAAAAATATGGATAATAGAACAAGAAAAAATCAACTTAAAATATATTTAACAGATGAAGAAAAAGAAATTTTTGAAAAGAAAATGAAACTTGCAAATTGCAAAACCATGTCTCACTTTCTTAGAAAATGCGTATTAGAAAAAGAAATTTATGTTGTAGATTTAGAACCATTTAGAAACCTACAATGGCTACTTTCAAATGCAACAAACAATATAAACCAGATTGCAAAAGCAACTAATACAACTGGTGTTATTTACAAGAAAGATATTGATTATATGAGAGAAAAAATAGAAAAAATGTCAAAAGAAATATGGGATATACATTCCCTATTGTTAAACAGAACTAAATAGAATTACTTCCTTAAAATATCTTAGACCTGTAAGAAGTTTTGAAAATATGATAAAATATAATTAATTGAAATGCCGATTTTTAAAATGACAAGGGAGAGAAATCTATGCAAAACTTTGGGAAAATTATTTTTAAAATAGACCAGGTTTTAGAAGAAAAAAATATAAGCAAAAATAAATTAGAAAAAGAAGCAAATCTTCAAAGGACGCAACTTAATTCTTATTGTAATAATAAAGTTAAAAGAATTGATTTAGAAACTATAGCAAAGATTTGTTATGTTCTTGATTGTAAGGTTGAAGATATTATGGATTATGTCATGTAATTAAATGTATAGATACGAAATAATAAAAAATAGGTAACATGCATCAGATTGGTAACACTGAATCAGGAGAGTTTAGTTATGTTCTAGCACTTAAAACTGTTGGGAAAAATATAAAAGATTACCAAAAAGCTGATCAATTAGATGGCAGTATTACTTTTGTAATGTCAGGAGTTAAAAATACAGGGGTAAGAAACTATATTTCAAATCCTATAGTTATGTTTCATAAAAATTCAATTACCGTAGATATTTTTGGTAATACTTTTTTTAGGAACTATGATTTTAGTGCAGGATATGATACTGGAGTTTATTGCAATGATGAAAAAAATTATCAGAAAATGATTTACTATTCATTAGTGTTTAGTAGGAAAATCACTGTTAGGCAAATTTTCTTATGGTCATAAAT
>OCJS01000513.1_pt1 | contig 1067 bp, 1 predicted proteins | sample 1480871 | NCBI WGS metagenome assembly OCJS01 (sample SAMN05301496, study PRJEB22388) | human gut metagenome | isolation source: Infant 2 DOL 18 gut | host: Homo sapiens | place: USA: Pittsburgh, Magee-Womens Hospital of UPMC | collected 2013/2014
GGTTGAAGTCAGGCTGAACACCTGCGAAGGCATTCTGGAACGCCGCGCGGTAACCGATGAAGAGGTTCCGCAGGTTTTGCTGGTTGATAATCATCTGAATGCTGCTCCTTAGATCTCTACCCAGACACCGCCGTCATCCACATCGCGGACGACGCCGGCAACCGAGCGGGTGTCAGTGGCAGAGGTCTTGGCGACCGTCTGATCGTCGACGATGAAGCACTCCTTGCCGATGTCGGCGCGGGTGATCTGGTCGGCCACTGTTGGCGAGCTGGAATACACCCCGGCGGGTTTCGATACGCTTGGCGCCGGCGGCGCCACCGGTGTTGTCGACCTGCTCCTGGGCGATACCGCGCGCCGCAATGGTGGTCGACAGCGCTCCTGGTACGGCGTTGCCCGAAGCGTCGAGACACACCAGGCTGCCGGCAAAGATCTTGGCGTTGGCCGCCACCGGGTCGTTGAACTGCATGCCGTCGCGGCGTGGGGTGTTGCGGTCTTTGGTCAGGGCCATGATGCTCAGGCCTCCTTCGCGGCCTTGAAGGCCTCAATGGTGATACCCATGGCCGTGCATACGGCCAGTTCGTCGGCCGTCAGCCCGGTTTTCTCGTCCGGTACCGGCGGCTGGCCCCGAGTCTGCGAGCCGGACAGTGCAGCGATCGGCTGTGCAGCGGAAAGGTACGCAGTAAGAGAGGCACGGTTTTCCTTGCCCAGCTCTCGAGCCCACTTTTCCATGCTCTTGTGCAGCCGGCCGTCTTCCAGTGCAGTCGCGATCTCGGCATCCAGTTCCTTCTCGTCGCGTTGGCCGAGTCGGATGGTCAGCGCCGCGATCTCGCTCTTCAGCTCATCGACGACGGTAACGGGAACATGCTTGGCCGGATCTACTGCGGTCGCTGCCTTGGCTTTCAGCCCAGTGCAGGCTGCAAGCATGGCGCTGCAGGCAGCAGTGTCGTCGAGGCCCAGCTGCTTGCGCATCGAGGCCAGGTCAGTGGTATGGGCGGAGAGCGCGGCGATGGCCTGCTCCTCGGTGGTGTTCTCGGCCAGGCCGAGTGCGGCAAGCACCGCTTTCAGCA
>OCJS01000531.1_pt1 | contig 1020 bp, 1 predicted proteins | sample 1480871 | NCBI WGS metagenome assembly OCJS01 (sample SAMN05301496, study PRJEB22388) | human gut metagenome | isolation source: Infant 2 DOL 18 gut | host: Homo sapiens | place: USA: Pittsburgh, Magee-Womens Hospital of UPMC | collected 2013/2014
TCGATTGCTCTAACAAGTCCCCTTGACCTTCCAGCACCGGGCAGGTGTCAGCACCTATACTTCATCTTTCGATTTAGCAGATACTTGTGTTTTTGGTAAACAGTCGCTTGGGCCTATTCTCTGCGACCTAATTTCTTAGGCATCCCTTCTCGCTAACTTACGGGATTATTTTGCCGAGTTCCTTAACAAAGGTTCTTCCGCGCGTCTTAGAATTCTCTTCTTGCCTACCTGTGTCGGTTTGCGGTACGGGTACAAGATTATTCGATAGCACCTTTTCTTGGCAGTTTGAATCTGTCGCTTCGCATCTTTCTGCTCCCCATGATAACTTACGTTAACGAATATACGGATTTGCCTGTATATTCTGGCTTGTTACTTGGACGTGTTCTACCATTCACACGCTCGACTTTTCCTTCTGCATCAGTACTTCTCTCTTGTAGTACAGGAATTTCTACCTGTTGTCCATCGACTACGCCTTTCGGCCTCGCCTTAGGTCCCGACTTACCCTGAGAGGACGAGCCTTGCTCAGGAATCCTTGGGCTTTCGACGGGGATGATTCTCACATCCCTTTTCGCTACTCATGCCAGCATTCTCACTTGTATATAATCCACAATTGCTTACGCTTTTTGCTTCTTCTCATATACAACGCTCCTCTACCGATAGAAAAGCTATTATGCCAGTTGTATGTTGTTAAGTTCTTTAGAAATTGTATCGTTTAATAGTTTTAATTTATGTCTTTCTCTCTTACTTTACTAGTTGATATATTTCCTAATCACTACTCCATACTTCTCGCATAATTGCTTTTCTATCCCACAGTTTCGGTATCAGATTTAGCCCCGTTCATCTTCGGCGCATTACCACTTGACCAGTGAGCTATTACGCACTCTTTAAATGTATGGCTGCTTCTGAGCCAACATCCTGGTTGTCTGAGTAGTATTACATCCTTTCCCACTTAATCTGTATTTTGGGACCTTAACTGGTGGTCTGGGCTGTTTCCCTTTTGACTATGAAGCTTATCCCTCA